>Ga0316206_1000170_pt1 | contig 126199 bp, 115 predicted proteins | sample 6monthpyrite_MG_FD_204942 | JGI IMG/M metagenome (GOLD analysis project Ga0316206, IMG submission 204942) | Microbial mat bacterial communities from mineral coupon in-situ incubated in ocean water Damariscotta River, Maine, United States -... | ecosystem: Environmental > Aquatic > Marine >... | reverse complement strand
TGGCGTCATTATTACTGCTTCAGTAATTGTAACAACATTATTTATGGATTATGCTTTTATATCAATATGGTGCTATTTTGCTGCGGTATTATCTTTTTATATTCTTGTTTTGATACTTAAAAAAGACAAAGTGAAGGTAGTGAATGAGTGATATAGGTGTTGGTAGCTTATACAGTACCCTTGTGCTTTTATAAAAAGTATTTTAATGTAGACATAGCTTATCATAGCTTTGTCAACTAACAGAAATGTTAAGGAAACCGAATGTCTTATACTTCAGAAAATCTCGCAGAGTTAGATGTATTAATGCTTTATAATCTTTCTACTAGCCTGGAAGGCATCAAGATCCATAAGACGGCTGAGGCCACTGTGATATCGGCTGCACAACGCCTGTTTGAAAAAGGGTTTATTACCAATGCTGATGGTGGCTATCTTACAACACTTGGTGGCAAGGCTGCTGAGCATGCACAATCTCTATTCACAATGCTTAATGCCCACAGCAGTGAGTAAGCATGGTTGTTTTTTATTAGTAAAACGTAGCAAGTGTATATAAAAATAGGCTCAGTGATAACTGAGAAGTATTCGTGTTACAAATTATCGTAACTCATTTTGCTGTGAATCATGCAGAGAGCTAATATAAATGACTAAAAGTAAACAATACGATATTCGGGTATCGCAAGACAATACAGGTTGGACTGCAGAAGTCATAAGACGAGTAACATCAAAAAAAACGATTGTTTCAAAACGTCAGGATGGATTTGCCACTGAGTCTGATGCACATGATTGGGGGCAAGGAGAAGTAAAGCTATTCTTGCGGAATCTTAACCTTAATAAATTAAATAAGCGCCGTTCCAGGAAGCATGATGAGGCGAAATAAAGGTTATGTTTTCTGACTATATGTTAGTGCTAACGTGCGCTTCAAATCAACAAATAACAAAATATTGCCATTATAAATAGCTCTGAAAAATAACTGACTAATCAATATATTTCAAGAATAACCAGGCATAGTGCATCGCTATGTTAATACCTGAATTATGTAAATGGAGAATATGTGAACAATAACGATATTTTACGTCGCATTTGCTATATTTTTGACTTTAACGAATCTAAAATCGTTTCAGTATGTAGTTTGGCAGATTTTAAGGTGCCACAGGACCTGGTCAGTGGTTGGCTGAAAAATAAGGGTGACCCTGACTTTCAGGAGTGTCGTGATATTCAGTTGGTATTTTTTCTTAATGGTTTAATTAATGATAGGCGAGGAAAAAAAGAAGGGCCTCTGCCCACGCCTGAGCGACACATTAATAATAATATAATTCTCAAAAAATTAAAGATCGCATTAGATCTCAAAGCTGATGATATACTTGAGATTCTGGAGCTGGCTGATTTGCATATGAGTAAACATGAATTAAGTGCATTTTTCCGTAAGCCTGGTCACAAACACTACCGTGACTGTAAGGATCCAAATTTGCTTGGTTTTCTAAATGGTGTGCAACTAAAGTATCGAGATAATAAATATGGCAAACAATAGAATCAAAGTGGCCAGTTTCATTTAATATTTCGTCTTGACTGATATTGTATCTGGATTGAATAATTAAGTAGGCCAATTTACACAGCTAATATTAATTCAGCCCCATCATTTTTTGGATGATTTACTGCTCGCGATACTTTGTAAATATCCAGTTCGTTGCCGTTATACGATACTAGCAAATTCTGTAATGAATTTGTGTCTTGTTCATTTAACCATGTATCCCATGTGTCTGCTGGTAGTATTACAGGCATTCGTTCATGTATGGCTCGTATTTGTTTATTTGCCTCACAAACAATGATTGAGCATGATTCAATCTTGTTGCCGTCTGCATCTTGCCAGTGATCCCATATGCCAGCAAAAACCAGAGGTTCATTGTTTTTAAAATGTATATAGTAGGGCTGTTTACCGTCTTCTTGTTTCCATTCATAAAAGCCATCGGCCGGGATCAAACAGCGGTGTTTCCGAAACAAATTGCGATATGCTGGCTTTGTGGCAACAGTCTCGGCGCGAGCATTAATCATACTGTAGCGGTTATCGACACCTTTTGACCATGATGGTATTAATCCCCATCGAAGAGTGGTTAGTTCTTTATGTAGTCCATTAGATAAGCGACAGGCCATAATATTATATGATGGTGTAACATTATAATGTGGTTCATGCGCCAAGTTAGTTGTTATGCCGAATTGTTCTGCATAACGTTCTGGTGATGATGCCTGTGAAAAACGACCGCACATGGGTGTATAGTATACAATTAGGTAGCGTTTTACAGTACGTGGAATAACATATAAAAGTGAAAAGGTTGTTGTTGATTATAATTACCACATATATTTTCATGATTTAATGACCATTGAAGATGAAAAATAATTATCATGATCACAAAATTTAATAATATCTCATCACTATAAGCTGCTTCGCTCGTAAATTGTGATACTAATTTCTTCTTTTTTAAGAGATATTGCAGGATTATATCCATTGGTCTACTCTATAGACATAATAAAAAATATCATCATTGTTTTCATTTGTGATACAAAAATCCTTTTTGAAAAAAATAACATCAATAATATGCGCTAACAATATGTATGGAGTACATAGATTCTAGGAGCAATGTCTATCATGAATATATTTATTGGAAATATACCCGGGAAGAAATATGAACACGAAATTAATAACCTGTTAACAACTTTCGACAAAAATGTACAAGGACAAATAAAACAGCGCATACAAAAAAATGATGACAGAGGTTATTTTTGTATTGCCTCAATCAATAATGAAAAAAAGGCCCGGCGTTTTATTCAGAAATTAAATCAAAAAAGTCCATACGGAGAACTTTTACAGATTCGTGAATTTATTCATCGTGCATATGGTAATGACCAGCGTGACATCTGGCATGGAAAGAAATGGAAGGGGATTGAGAAACGGGAAAATGATAGAAGGATGCCTGCTTTACCCCTGGATTGAATAGAGTTAAAAGTATGTAATAGGTTATAAATGAAATAGGATTATTATGTTTCATTACCTGTTTAACCTTTTCTGTAACATATGATTGATGGATAGGCGGCTAGCTGCCCTTTTTAATACAATATTTTTAATAAGTTAGGATACATATCTAAACAGATTTATTATAATTACATTGAGCAAGACTGTGATCAATGGTTCTACAATTGGTAATTTTATTACTGAGACTATTTAATTTTTATAGTGTTTTATGATATTTTACGTTAGAAGGTTATTAAATTACATAATGGTAATCTCAATATGAATAATATGACACTGTTCACATTCTACGAAAGAAGTGCCTTATTCAAGTCATTATCTATTATTTTGCAGTTGCGAGGGTGAGTAATATAGTGATATATAAAGTATAGATTTTTTGTACTATCCTTGATCCAGGGGTAGTCAATGGGTATATTTTGTGTCATTATGAGTTATAGCTAAGATAAATAATGGCTTGGCTGGATCGAAAAAGGATATTTTGAGAAGCATGATTTAGTATAGAAATCGGCTTCAAATTGCAGGATTAGTACAAGGATGTGAATGGAATCACTATGAGTACGGTTAGTCATCTAGACATCAATTCGATATTATTGCCTATTTCCGAGGGTATACCTACCGGTAGTGATCTTCGTGAAGATGAATCCCCCAGTTCGATTTACCGAGAGCTACGTGATGCTCGTTCACTCGCCAGAAATAATGAGCGCGCAGCATTAGCCAGTGGACAAAGTACCTTCATTAACCCGCACGACTGGACCTTTCTTCTGGAAAAGGCGCCAGGTGTACTGCAATCACAAAGTAAAGATCTGGAAGTCACCACTTGGCTCATTGAGGCGCTGGCCCGCGTTCACGGTTTTGGCGGTATAGCCACGGGTTATCAAATTGCGCGTCTGTTAATCGAGCAGTATGGAGAAGATCTCTATCCAAGGCCGGATGATGAAGGGGTTGCTTCGCAGATAATTTCTATAGTCGGATTAAATGGTTTGGGCGGTGAAGGTACATTGATTGCGCCGATTCGTGCCATTCCTCTAACAGGTATTGATGGTACATCTGTCGGCCCATTCGCTTCGTGGCATTGTGAGCAGGCCTTTGAACTTGAAAGAATAACGGATCCTGCCAAACGAGAAGCCAAACTTGCACAAGGTGGGGCATCAAGAAGTGAAATCGATCAGGCCATTAGTGAAACCTCATCTGCGTTTTTGCAGTCTCTGCAGAAAGGTATGGATCAAGCGATAATTGAGTACAAACTCTTTCAGGATACAATTAACTCACATTGCGTTAATGATCCACAGCCAACCTCAAAAATATTGGAACTCCTCGAAAATAGCTTGCAAACATTGAAATATATTGCAGCCGACAAGCTTGTCGTTTATGAGGAGTTAGAAGATGAAGATGCTGACACAGAAGCTGGCAATGAAACAAAATCTTCGCAATCAAAAAAAATCGACAATCGGGAAGCAGCATTAGGTGCGTTAAGAGACGTGGCTGCCTATTTCCGACGAACAGAACCGCATTCACCCATTTCATACGCTATCGAACAAGCTGTTTATTGGAGTCAACTTCCATTACCAGTGCTCATTCAGGAGTTAATACCTGATGAGGGCGCGCGTATTAAATACCAAAACCTTACAGGCATTCGCAAAGTGGGTGAAGACTAGGTGCCAAGAGTAATAAGAGAATCACTATCATAAATAGGAGTTAGTAGAGATGGAAAGCATACATGATAAACTCAGCCGCGTACGTAAACCACGTGTGCATATCAGTTACGAAGTGGAGACAGAAGGAGCAGTAGCGCAGAAGGAACTGCCGTTTGTGGTAGGTGTGATGGGTGATTTCTCAGGTGACCCAAGCACTCCATTGAAATCATTAAAAGATCGCCGATTTATTCAAATAGATCGCGACAATTTTAATAGTGTACTGGCAAGTATGACGCCAGCAGTTAATTTGAAAGTGAAAAATGTACTTCAGGATGATGGCAGTGAATTTGCTGTAAACCTGAAATTTGAATCAATGGATGATTTTGAGCCCGCAGCCATTGTTGAGCAGGTAGAGCCTCTTAGGAAGTTAATGGAAACACGTAACAAATTAAGGGACCTCTCTACTAAAGCTGACCGATCTGAAGATCTTGAAAATATTCTTGAAAAAGTATTGAACAACAAGGCAGATTTGTCAGAACTCGCAGAAGCTGTTGGCGCTGAACAAGGAGAAGAATCGTGAGTGCAGTCGAAACCAGTACAGAAGCAGTAAATGAAGGTGAAGCGATAAGTTTGTTGGACCAGGCTATTAATGCCACAAAACAAACTGATTCAGAGGAAGCACAAGAGCTTCTGAAAACCTTATCAGAGCAAGCTCTGAAAGGCACAGTAACCTGGAATAAAAACCTGACAGTTACTTTTCGTAAGGCTATTGAGGCAATCGATACAGCGATTAGTAGTCAACTTCGAGAAATCATGCACCATGAAGATCTCCAAAAGCTGGAAGGATCATGGAGAGGGCTTCATTATTTGGTATCAAACAGTGAAACCAGTACAAATCTGAAGCTGAAAGTACTAAATGTTAGTAAGAAAGAGGCTGCTAAAGATTTGTCTAAAGCAGTAGAGTTTGATCAGAGTAATGTTTTCAAGAAAATTTATGAAGGTGAATTCGGTTCGCCTGGTGGTGAGCCATACGGTGCCATGGTTGGTGATTTTGAGCTCGGTAGTCATCCGGATGACATTGAATTCTTGAGTAATATGTCAAATGTTGCTGCGGCTGCATTTTGCCCATTTTTGACTGCAGCTGAACCAAGCATGCTTGGTTTTGATGACTGGACAGAATTATCCAAGCCACGTGATCTTGCGAAGATATTTGATTCTGCAGAGTACGTTAAATGGCGTTCATTCCGTGATTCAGAAGATTCAAGGTTTGTTTCACTGGCCATGCCACGTGTTCTTTCCAGATTACCTTATGGTGCAGAAACTAAACCGATTGAAGAATTTGGTTATGAAGAAATGGATAACAGCGTTGAACTAAAAACTGAAGATTATTGCTGGTCAAATGCGGCTTATGTTCTGGGTTCTCGTTTGACTAATGCATTTGCCCAGTATGGCTGGTGTACGGCAATCCGTGGTGCAGAAGGTGGTGGTCGAGTTAATGACTTACCCGTACATTTAACGACTACAGATGATGGTGATATTGATATGCAATGCCCAACTGAGGTAGCTATCACAGACCGAAGAGAAGCAGAGCTGAGTAGTTTGGGTTTCATGCCATTGTCTCATTACAAGAATACAGACTACGCAGTATTTTTTGGCGGTCAGACTTCACAAAAAGCGAAACAGTATGATACACCCGAAGCAACAGCTAATGCTGCTATCTCGGCGCGTCTTCCATACGTTATGGCTACGTCACGTATTGCTCATTATCTCAAGGTTATGGCACGTGACAAGATTGGTAGCTTTATGGAAGAAGCAGACATGGAGCATTGGCTGAATCGCTGGATTAACAATTACGTTAATGCAAGTGAAGAGGGCGGACAGGATATGCGTGCAAAATATCCTTTAGCTGAAGCTAAAATACAGGTCAAGCCTGTTCCAGGCCAGCCAGGATCCTACAACGCAGTAGCATGGTTACGCCCTTGGTTACAAATGGAAGAATTATCAACATCATTACGTATGGTAGCGAGAATTCCAGAAATTAGCTAAAGCTAGTAACACTGATTGACGTTCGTGCACAGGTAAATTCTTGTAACACAGACTGAATGTAGTATTAAATTTTGTTTAAGTTAAGAGTTTGCCTGTTGCAGGGATGGCATTAAGTTAGTTTAACAATGACGTAATAATTTACATGGAACAGTAATATGTCAGTAATATTTTATTATCCTTCAGTGATGGATTGCCGGGATAATGCCAAACCTGCCAGGTTTGAAGCATCTCCAAGATAATAAAATATTTAAACCAGATTATGGTATTGGCAAAACCATGTATTGAAATGGACTGTATGAATTCCTCTATTGCAAGTAATTTGAATAGGGATTTTACTCATAACTTGTTTTATGTAGATAAGCGCGCATATTACATGTTTAAGGATAATTAAAAGTTCTGATATAAGTATGTTTAATAATGAAACAGAACAAACGATAGATAATGATACTGCTGTGGTACCGAATGCTTATATGAGCATGGGGGAGACATTTCAGGATCAACAGGTATCTTTAAAATCTGCATTTTCTACCTTGGCAGACACGGTAGATATTAACGCAATAACAACTTCTTGGTTACGTAAGGCGCTTAAGCATCGCCCTTTAACCAGACAACAATCGCTTGCATTGATAGAACGTGCGATTGTAGATATAGATAAAATCATTTCTGAACAGATAGACCTTATACTCCACCATCAAAAATTTCAGCGGCTTGAGGCGTCATGGCGCAGTTTGTTTTACCTCGTTGAAACAAAATCAGAATACGATGAAGATTTGACGGTAAAAATAAAAGTGCTTGATGTTAGTTGGCCTGAGCTGGCAAAAGATGTCACACGTGCAATTGAGTTTGATCAAAGTCAGGCTTTTCAGAGAATATATAGTGATGAATTCGATATGCCAGGTGGCGAACCGTTTGGAGCAATACTGGGTGATTATCAAATCTCACATCGGGCAAGACGTGATGTTTCTGCTCCAGATGTCGAAGTGCTGGCTAATATGTCAAAAATTGCGACAGCAGCATTATGTCCTTTTATTGTTAATGCCAGTAGTAGATTATTTGGCCTGGATAGCCTCCGCGAACTTGGTCAACCTTTTGACTTAACAGATACTTTTAATCAAAAAGAATATATAAAATGGAATAATTTACGCCAACAGGAAGATATGAGATTTATCGGCGTGACCATGCCTGATGTTTTGATGCGCGAACCCTATCAGGATGATGGGACGCGTTACGAGGGATTTACATATCGTGAAAAAACAGTCAATAGTGAAGTTGACTATTTATGGGGTAATGCATGTTATGCATTTGGTGGCGTATTAATACGTGCTTTTGCTAACACCGGTTGGTTTGCTGATATTAGAGGTGGGGTTCATAGTTTTGGTGAAGGCGGTGTAGTTAAAAACCTGGTTTACCCAAGATATAAATATGATAAAGCAGGATTGGCATCAAGATTAGCTGCAAATGTTCATATTAATGATTATCTTGAACGTGAATTAAGCGATATAGGGCTAATACCGTTATGCAGTTATCACAGTGCGGATCATAGTGTTTTCTATAGTAACAACTCAATGCATGAACCGATTCACTATAAAAGCGATGTCGCAAATATAAATGCACGTCTCTCTTCCATGATTCAATATATGTTGTGTGTGTCTAGATTTGGCCATTACATAAAAGTAATGATCAGGGACAAGATTGGATCATTTGCAACTGCGGATGAATGTGAAAAATTTCTACAAAACTGGCTTAATCAATATACGACTTCGAGTGATATGGCATCCTCTGATTTAAAGGCGAGATATCCACTGGGTGCTTGTAAGGTAGAGGTCCATGAAAATCCAGCAAGAAATGGTTACTTCACGTGCGTTGCATATTTGCAGCCACATTTTCAACTAGATCAGATGGTATCAAGCATACGTCTGGTTACTGAACTCGCAGTAGGCACCAACACAGGGAAAGCATCATGAAGACAGCAAAAGAATATTTTGAGCAAGGCGATTTAAACGAAGCATTAAAAACAATGAGTCAGGAGCTAACAGAAAAACCAAGTGACATAAGTAAGCGCGCATTTTATATCGAGCTGCTGTGTATAAATGGCGATTATGAAAAAGCTGACCGTCAGTTGGATATTATGACAACATTGGATCCATCGTCAGTTCTTGTTATAGGAAAATGGAGACAATTAATCCGTGCAGCACAAGCTCGTAAGGATGTATATCTGGATGGTGCGATTCCTGAAGTTATTGATACTCCAACTGAGAGAATTAAAGCCTTGTTGGAAACTCAGTTAGCGCTAAGGGAAGGTGATGAGGAGAAGGTTACATTAACAACACGTGACCTTGAAGATTCTCGCTTGCCTTATACAGCGATTGTTAATGGTAATACGGTGAACGATATTCGTGATATCGATGATTCATGTGCCGGTATACTGGAAGTATTAGGGACTAATGGTAATTATTATTGGGTTGACTTTTCTCAAATAAAATTACTGGAATTTACTCCTCCAGAAAGACCAATTGACCTGATCTGGAGAAAAGCAGAAATCGTTCTCAATAACGGTACAGAAGGAGAAGTGTATATTCCTTCGATTTATATAACTGCAAAAGATAATGCCTCCAAGCTTGGTCGTAAGACTGAATGGGATGAGACAAGTGGGATGGTTCACGGCATTGGTCAACGTAGCTGGCTGTCTGGCGAAGAAGCGCTTTCAATCATGGAATTAGAGAAAGTAGTGTTCACCAATATTGAAGGAATGCACTAGGACTTAATATGTCTAAAGTAAGAACAGATCAGCCTGTATTAACCTCATTACTGGATCGCCTTATTGATGATGAACCAGATCAAAAACTTGAGGTGGTGAAACCTGTGTCAACCTTACTTAGAGATGCGAAGGCCAATATACGAAGGGATCTTGAAAACTTGTTAAATACACGTTTATACCGACAATCTGATTTAGGTGATTATCCTGAATTGAAAAAATCTGTTGTTAATTATGGATTGCCTGATTTTAGTTCGGTGCAATTTAGTTCTGCCGAACACAGAGAACAATTCAGGCAAGAAATAGAAAGTACCATCACCCGGTATGAAACCAGATTCAGGCGCGTACGGGTTGAAATTACCCAGGCAGGGGAAGAACATGAGCGAACTATGTATCTAAAAATTAATGCACTATTGATGGTAGAGCCGGATCCCATTCCACTGTTGTTTGATTCGCGTATACAGGCGATGGATCGTATTGTGAAATTAAGAGAATTACGTCATGGATGAAGCATTACTATCTTATTATAACCGTGAACTAACGTACATTCGCACACTGGGAGCTGATTTTGCTGACCAGCATCCTAAAATTGCCGGTCGGTTAAGGCTGGATAAAGATGTCGTGGAAGATCCACATGTCTCTCGTTTGATCGAATCGTTCGCATTTTTGACCGCAAGAATACGACACACATTGGACGACAGTTTTCCTGAGCTGACTGAAGCGTTAATGGGGATACTCTATCCGGATTACCATGCACCTATACCATCAATGAGTATTATTAAAGTATCCCTGTTAAAGGAGTTGACAGAAAAACGTGTCGTACCAGAAGAGACATTGATCGCAACAGAGTCAACACCATTGGGTGTGTGTTATTATCGCGCGATCGATAATACAGAAGTATTGCCTGTCAATATTAAAAAGACCCAATTCATGGGGCAGCCTTATAAGGCACCTGCGTTGCCTGCTGACTTTAATGTTAAGTTAACTGCAAATCAGTCCATGATGCAAATAACACTTGAATGTGAAGAAGGAATAACTTTTTCTGAGCTTTCACCATCATCACTAAGATTTTATGTTAATGGTCAACCACAACATACGTACAAACTATATGAATTGTTGGTCTCAGGGGTAATGGGAATGGCAATTGCAGAACATGCCAATGATCCAAATGCTGTATTTTTACCTGCATCGTCACTACGGCCATGTAGTCTGACAGATTATAAGGAAACCATACCTACTGACGGACGAACATCAGTAGCCCACAATTTGTTAACAGAATATTTTACTTTCCCTGAAAGATTTTTATTTGTAGAGATGGATGGATTAGAGGACTGTTGGGCTCAGTTTGAGAATAAAGTTAATCTTTATATCTATTTTAACAGGTCGGATCTGGAGCTTGTACAAGGTGTCTCTGATACATCAATGTTGTTAGGCTGCGTGCCCGTAGTAAATTTATTTGAGCAAGCTATCGAAGGCATACCAGCAGATCAGGTTGGTATTGAAAAAAAATTAAGTGTCGATGCAACACATACTAATTGTGCTGATGTTCATACAGTTAAACGTGTATATGCTCGTAGTTCTGATGGAAAATGCATTGATTTAAAACCATTTTATGGCTCTCATCGTAATCCCGGTGATAATCAGAATATGTTGTACTGGAATATACGGCGTGAATCTTCGCAGTGGCATAACGGACGAATTAGTCATGGTACTGACTCATATATCTCTTTTGTAGATCCAAATTATCAAGTGATTGCACCTGATAGTGACTGGATTATCAACGCAGATGTATTGTGCACCAATCGTGATTTACCAGATAAATTACCATTCGGACCGGATAACCCTGACTTCTATTTTGTTGAGGGCGGGGCTGGATTACGCATTAAGTGCTTGACAGCACCGACATCAACGATACAACCAAAACTAAATGAAGCAACTAGATGGCAATTGATAACACAGTTATCAATGCAGCATTTTACCGGTGAGGGTGGACTGCAAGTATTGAAAGAAACATTGAACCTGTACAATTTCCGTCAGTCAGCTGAAACACGATCACTGATCGATGGCATTGTTGATATGAAGACAGGCGTCACGACGGCAAGACTTAAATTGGAGGGCCGTGCCGCAATATGTCAGGGAACAGAAATTACATTAGAATTTGATGAGTATCATTATAGTGGTAGTGGGTTATATTTATTTGCAGAAATATTAAGCGAATTCTTTGCTCAATATTGCACGATTAATACCTTTGTACAGCTTAATGTGAAAGTTAAACAACGACCAGGACAATTAATAGAATGGCCTCCACGAAACGGCAAACAAGTACTGCTTTAAACATTCCTATGGAATGTGATATCAGTGAGCACGCCAGTTTTTTTGATCTGGTAAGACATCTTGAGCGTTATGTTGCTCATTGTGCCCAAGATTATGCTCCAGGTCAGAAACTTGGCGGTGATAATTCGCCTGACGAAGAATCGATCAGATTCCATGCAGTTAACCATATGGGTTTCTCGGCCAATTCAGTTGAACGAGTTCAGATATCTGAAACATCGACTGATGGACTTTCTAAATATGATGTCTTTGTGAATAATATGGGACTGACTGGCCCATCTGGCACGCTACCTCAGCATTACACACAACTACTGCAACAACGGGTAAAACAGAATGATCATGCTTTTAATGATTTTCTGAATATGTTTAATCATCGTCTGGTGTCATTATTTTACCGTGCCTGGAAAAAATACCGTATTGGAATCGACTATGAAGAGAATAATGGGTTAACCGCCGCTTCTCCAATGGCGAGAGCCTTGCAGAGCCTGACTGGACAGTATGAAAAATTATCATATGAAACTCCTTTGTACTACAGTGGTCATTATGCACGTAAAGCACGCACGGTCGCAGCTCTTAGATCAATAATAGAAGATCACTTGCAGCACCCTGTGCAAGTGAATTCGTTTGAGGGCCGTTGGATACCAATAAAAGAAAGAGATAGATTGTGCATCGGTTCAGGTCAATATGGTTTTAATAATAAACTCGGTGACGGTGTTCTCGCAGGTGATCGGGCATGGGATATACAAGGTCAATGCAGTCTCATCATTGGCCCCGTTACGTATAGACAATATGATAATTTGCTACCAGACAAAGAAGCGTTTAAATCACTTCAACAATTATTAAAATCTTACGTACCATCCCATTTGGTTATTAAATTAAAATTTCTAATTGAGGATGACCAGGTGAATAAACAGGAACCATTGGGCAAATCATTAAGGCTTGGTTGGAATTCATGGTTATATAGCCATGCTACTTCGAATCGCCAGGCAACTATCACGATTACGTAAGCAGATATTTAATAAAAAAAGATTAATATTAATTTAGTTAAACAAATTATAGGGAAATAAAGGAGTTATCATGGAATTCGATCAACTAATAAAACACATGTCAGATGATTGTCGCGATTTATTTGAGCATGCTGTCGCAACAGCTTCATCACGCTCACATTATGCGATAGATATCGAACATTGGTTGTGGCAAGTACTGGAACAGCAGGATAAGTCAATCATTTCAGTATTAAAACATTTTAATATTGACGAGGATCACTTAACAAAGGATGTCAATGCCGCGCTTGAGTCAATGAAAAGTGGCAATGATGGTTTCCCTAAAATTGCGCCTGACATTGCACGTTTACTATTCGAAGCATGGATGATTGCCTCATCAGAATACTCATCCATTCAAATAACGCCTATTCATATTTTATTATCGTTGATTGAAAACGATACCTTGCGTATTAAGTCAATACAACTATCAAAAACTCTTGAAAGTCTTCATGGCGAGGATATACGAACTCAATGTGAAAGTTTATTGAAGGGTGATAACAGACTGTTTGGTGGTGGAATAAATGAAGGCGGTAGTTTAACCAAAACACCAGCATTGGATCAGTTTACTATTGACCTGACAGATCTTGCCCGTGAAGGAAAAATTGATCCTGTTTTAGGTAGAGATAATGAAATACGGCAGATGATCGATATACTTTGCCGACGTCGCCAGAATAATCCTATCCTCACAGGTGAGGCTGGTGTAGGTAAAACAGCTGTTGTCGAAGGTTTAGCACAGCGTATCGCATCAGATAATGTTCCTTCAAGCCTGCAGGGTGTTTCTTTACGTTCTCTTGATCTTGGTCTGTTGCAGGCAGGGGCGGGTGTAAAAGGTGAATTTGAAAACAGACTTAAAAACGTAATAAAAGAAGTTCAGAATTCAAGTAAACCCGTAATTATGTTTATCGACGAGGCGCATACATTGATCGGAGCAGGTAATCAAGCTGGTGGAGGGGATGCTGCTAATTTACTCAAGCCAGCATTAGCCAGGGGTGAGTTACGAACAATTGCAGCGACGACCTGGGCTGAGTATAAAAAATACGTTGAGTCTGATGCGGCCCTTACCAGGCGTTTCCAAGTTGTGAAAATTGAAGAGCCAGATGAAGATCAGGCTATTATTATGGTGCGTAGCATGGTTGATATGCTCGAAAAACACCATGATGTTGTGATTCTTGATGAAGCTGTTGTCAGTGCTGTCAAATTATCTCATCGCTATATTGCAGGTCGTCAACTTCCCGATAAGTGCGTCAGTCTTTTGGATACAGCTTGTGCGCGTGTGAATCTCGGATTACGGATCTTGCCATCAAAGATTGAAAATTGTGAACAGACGCTAGTTAACATAGCGACAGAGCTTGACCGTATACGAAATGAGCAGATAACGGGTCATGATCATGAGTCGACGATTGTCGATCTCGAAGTTAAAAAGGTTTCGATAGAAGCAGAATGCAGTGCACTTAAAGAGCGATGGGATCAATCAAAGTTATACATAAAAGAAATCACAAAATTGCGATCAGAGCTTGAAGTAACTCAAGATCAGGAGACGCATGATGCTTCCAAGCAATCTGCCAAACGTTCTGAATTAATTTCTCTTCGCAAAAAGCTATCAGATTTACAGGGTGACCAAGCATTGATATATGAATGCGTTGATTCACAGGTAATAGCTGAAGTAGTGGCAGACTGGACGGGCATTCCTGTTGGTAGAATGCAGGTCGACGAGATTAATGACGTGCTGAAACTTCGAGAATACATGGAAGAACGTGTTATTGGTCAAACGCATGCAATAGAATTGATTGCTAAACATATGCAGACTGCGCGCGCAAAACTAACCGATCCAAAACGTCCATTAGGTATATTTCTTCTGGTTGGTCCTAGTGGTGTTGGTAAAACTGAAACTGCACTTGCGTTGGCAGAGCAAATGTATGGCTCTGAGCGAAATATGACAGTCATTAACATGTCTGAATTTAAGGAAGAGCACAAAGTATCACTTCTCATGGGTTCGCCTCCAGGTTATGTAGGTTACGGAGAGGGCGGCATTTTAACCGAGGCCGTTAGACGCAAACCATATAGTGTTGTGTTACTAGATGAGATGGAAAAAGCTCATCCTGGAGTGCAGGATATTTTTTATCAGGTGTTCGATAAAGGTATCTTACGCGATGGTGAAGGCAGAGACATAGATTTCAAAAATACGGTTATCATCATGACCAGTAATACAGCGAGTGAACAGATAGAAAAGTTGTGTCTTGATAAAGATACGCGCCCTACACCTGAAGGAATGGTAGATTCTATTAGTGCAACGTTAAGAGAAACTTATAAGCCAGCATTTTTAGGCCGTCTTAATGTTATTCCTTATTACTCGCTTGATGAAGATGTGTTGGAGAAAATTACGCATATTCAACTTAATAATATTAAGCAACGTGTCCAGGAAAATTATCATATTCCATTAACATACACAGATGGGCTGGTAAAGCATATTACGTCACAGTGTCAGAAATCAGATACCGGTGCGCGACAAATACATGCACTTTTGATAAATACTCTTTTACCTTGTTTATCAGAAAAAATCCTTAGTCATCTTGCGACAGACAAACCACTTACCTCAATCAAAGTTGGTATTAATAAAAATAACGAATATACAATTCAAATAAATAAATCTATTCAAAGCAAAAAAGGAGAAACGAAAGTAAAAAAAGCAGCAACAAAAAAAACTGTCAGTAAATCAAAATAAGTATTTGGAAAATATTTCAAACTATGAGAAGATTTGATGACAGCTTGGTTATTATCATAAGTAAGCGTAGGGTCACATGAGCGTGACTTTAATATTTTAAATATCAAACAAACAAGGAAGATATCATGTCTATTTTTATGAAAATCACAGGAATTACTGGCGAATCTTCAGATTCTAATCACAAAGGTTGGATGGATGTAGATTCTCTACAATGGGGTGTTAATCGTTTGATTACATCTTCAACATCTACTGCTAATGATCGTGAATCTGCAAATGCTGTTATCAGTGATTTAACTTTCACTCGTGGAATGGATAGTTCAACACCTTCAATATTCATTGATGCGTGCTGTGGTAATGGTAAAGATGTTGAAATTCACCTGACTAAAACTGGTAGTGGTTCAGGAGCGGATGTATTCATGCAATATACACTTAAAAATGCATTGATCAGTGAATATCACGTAAGTGGTGATTCTCAAAGTACTGAACGCCCAACTGAAAATGTTACACTGAGTTTCATTGACGTTGAAGTTAAGTACATTCCGCATGATGAAGACGGTAAAGCACTGTCTGCAATCGCAGTTGGTTTTGATACTGCAACTAACACAAAACGATAATCGTTATTTGTTAGAAAAAACAGGGGCTTATAGCCCCTGTTTTTTTGTTTTATTTTTTCAAAATATAAAATTACTAAAAGCTTCCTCTCAATTATTTTATAATGATTGTTGCATTACATTTTCTTTTTCAAGGTGCCTGTTAATTCTGCTGCGGCGTTATTCAATTGTTTGATCTTTCTTTTTAGAATACCTTTACGTTTATAATACCGGGCTTTGGAGCGAAGTAATTCGGCGAGTTTTTCTCTGGCTGCTACTAGTGGTGGGTAGCTGTCTGGTATTTTGTTACTGACAGAATCCAGGTGAAACTTCAATTGATTAAGTTTTTTATCTTTCCAGGCGCCTTTAATAGACTTATTAAAAGAATCAAAGAAGGGAGACCAGAATACGTCAGCTGCTAGAGTAGGGTAAGTTGGTTTCATGGCGGGGTCAGTCTGTGTGTATTGAGTAAGAACATTAGCAGACTGGAATGTATGTATCAGTTTTGCAGTGAGGTTTGGTCTGATAGTAGGCAAGGCTTTCTGAAATCTGGCTAGCTGATCAATTCGAATGAAATTATATTGCTTGATAGCAATGTTTAATTCATCAATGAAACGGTTGTTTATCCTCTCATTCAGTTGAGGAGGTTCCTGACCTAATTTTTTCAATTGCAGGATGGTTTCAAGTAATGCATAAGCATCTTTTGATGTGAATGAGGTGTTTGCCCATTGGTCTTGATACTGCAAATTAAGTGCTGCTTGATGCTCACTTCTTTCATCTATTATTAGTTGTTTTGTTTTTACGAGTTCAGCTGAGTCCGGGTAGTGTAGTAATGCAGCATTTACTATTTTTATTGTTTTATTAAAGTCAGGCAATTCTGACTGATTGTATAATTTACTATGTACATATTTGCTGACAGGCGGGATGATATCTTGGGCAAGCATATTATAAGCGGCTTGTTTGTATATATCTGGTAATGTATCGAGCTCATTTAATGACTTATATCGATCTAGCGGGTTTTTATTTCTAATTTTTTCGATAACAAGGGCGACATTGTCAAATTGCTTTTGAGTTTTATGATCAGTCGATATAGTCGTATTATAATAATCGACTATATTGTTTGACCCGAATACTATCGCGGCGACAACGATAGTTGCCAGAAGTGTGCCGTTCCATGCATACCGAGTCCATGTGAAGCGTTTAATAAATTTATGTACACTTCGATAACGACTGTTTTCATCAAATGATAGCGCTTTTTTTAGTATCATCCATTGAAAGATGTTAATTCCCTTGATCCTGCTTAATTTCTGGACATTTCTGATATTATCTTTTGTCGTATTATATGGGCGGTGGCCCGATAGTGTTTCATAGATTGTAAATGCAAGTGAGTAGACATCATCGCTCGTCGTTGCAGTATTACCCAGCAAGACCTGAGGACTTGCATAAGCTGGCGTATAACCCGTGAAATCAGTTGCATTTGAATAGTCGTCTTCGTCTGTATCGCGTTTGCGGTTACGTGCGGTACCAAAGTCTATGACTTTAACAGTGTTATCTGCGCAGATAAGGATATTGCCGGGTTTGATATCAGAATGAATAACTCCATGTTTATTTGCATGTTCTATCGCCCTGGCTGCAGGCGTTAATACATTCATTGCAAGTTTGTAGGGTAGTTTATTACCATACCTGCGTGAGAGTCTGGTTGATAGCGATTCTCCTACCAGATATTCCATTGTCATGAAGCTGTAATCACGATCAGTGTCAAAGTCATATACTCTGATGATGTTAGGGTGTGTCAATTTTCTGGTGATGAGGGCTTCATTAAATGAGAGAAGGTCCGAGCTTAATCGTTTCCCTTCGTAGTGTTTGGTGACTTTAACGACCAGATCATTGACGCGAGTGTCTTCCATCTCCACAGTAAGCAAGTCACGTGCACGGTATACATAGCTGGTGCCACCCGTGGCAAGTAATTCGGTTAATACGAAGCGATCTTTGAGAATGGTTCCAACAGGCAGGGCAGGGTTGTTACCATTATGTTGGTTTTGAGAGCCTTCATCCATGGGCTGTGTGACCGGTTTTATGGCCATAAAATTCATCCTTGATAACTATGACTATATAATTTATATGGTAATGAGTTGCTTATATTGCAGCTCTACACCAATAATTCAATTGTAGATTACACCAATAATACACACAATGTTAGCAATTCTTTAACTTGTAAGGCGTAAACTAACGGATTATTTTATTTTTGTAGGCCAAATCTGACAGAGTATTTTACTTAATGTAGGCCAAATCTGATTGATGATAGTACTGTATCAGTGATAGTATATACGTGTATACTATAAAAAAGCTTAAGACAAGCTAGTCATGTTTAACAGAATACGATATTCAGGAAATGGCTTGCAATAGTACGTTATACATCAAGCGTATACTTTAAAGGAGGCAGTAATGCAGGGAGATCAGAGCATCGCAAGTGTCTATGAGCAGGAACTTGGTTTCGCCATCAAGTTAAAACTCACCGTCATAAATCATAAAAAATGTCATCCGGATCAGGCTCCAGAATTTATATTCGATGAGCGTGGTGGCGTCATTGGGCGTGGAAGTAATTGTGACTGGGTGATGAAGTGTAATGGTTTATCAACATCGCGAAGACACGCAGCAATCAGTCATAAAGACGGTCAATATTCAATAAAAGATATTAGCAGTAATGGCGTCATTCTTAATCAGGATTATCTCACCCAGGGTGAGGATGCATTACTTGAGCGCGGAGACATCATTGAGTTTGGTGATTACGTTATTCGTGTCGACATGTTTGCCGGCGAACCAGTTGACGTAGATTTGCCTGAGGAAGATGTTTTAAATGATCTGACAAATGAACAGATATTGGCAATAGATAATGTCAAAGTAATAGAGCCGACATTAAGTATTCCTCGTAAGTCTGCAGAATTAGGTAGTCCAGGAGACAACTTTGAACCACCTAGCTCAATAATTCCAGATAATTGGGATGCGGAAGCTGATCTTGATCTGGATGTAAAAGCGCAGTCATCAACACCGAGCGATGTAGCAGAAAAGCCATTCATCGCTGCCTTCTCTAAGGATAAGGATTTACTCGCGTCATTATTTCAAGGAATGGGAGTCGATTCTAATAGCACTGATAAAGAGCTGACAGAAGAAAATATGAAAATGCTTGGTCAAAGCATAAATATTCTTTTTAAAGGTTTGTCGGGGTTAAATCAATCACAGCGGAAAACAGAAAATAAATTTCTAAATAAGGATCTTGCTTATTTAGAAAACCATGGTGAAGACGCAGTAACCATTCATCAAATCGCTGATTGCATGATGTCTGGCAATAAACAATCAAGAAACACTAAATTAAGTAAACTTAAAGACGATGTGTCGGTTCTTATTCAGCATCAGACTATGTTAAATGATTGTCTTGATAAGGTTGGAAGAATAGTAGAAAAACAGTTTGAGTCTGATCGTATAGAAAGTGCATTTGAGAAGTTTAAACAACAGCAATTAAAAAAACGTCCATGGGGACGAATTACAGCATGTATAAATCTCAAGCCAATCTATAGCAAATTCTTCGATACCTATTTCAAAGTACGTTCGCATGAAGTGCAGAAGAAAATTAAAAATACATTTAGTCAACGTTTTTTACAGATACATGCGAAACGTTTAAGGGACCAACAAAATAAATATTAATGTAATCTACAAGGAAGTAGTAAATCAAAATGAACAATCAAAGCCAGGGAAGTGCACATAATATTTCAAGTTTTTCCGTTGTTTTGTTTGCACTGTTTTGTTTATTTGCGCTGGTATTCTTACAGGGCTGTAGTGCCAAGTCAGTCAAAAAAGCAGTTCCATTTATGTCGTCAGATTCATACTTGAAACTTATTTTGAAGGCATCGACTGATATCAATCCAAATCCGGCTGGCCGAGCTTCTCCTTTGAATGTAAAGACATATTTACTCACTTCCAGAACAACGTTCGATAACTTGAGATTTGATGCGGCATTCGAACAAGCTAAAGTACTATTAGATGATGAATTGCTTTCCCAGAAAGAATATATATTTCAACCTGGTGAGACAGTGAAATATAAAATTAAAATTTCAGAAGATACACGGTTTGTAGCTGTCCTGGCTGCATACAGAGAAATGGATAAAGCAAAATGGAAAATAGTTTTGCCATTGGAAGATGAAGATCAAAGACGAAATGTAAGTCTAAAAAAAACATCGATTTTACTTGAAAAGGAAAAGGAAGAAGACGAAGACGGTATTGTTGATTTCGTTGAAGAAAGAGTAGATTCAAAAGTAACGGAAACAGTTGACGGTGAGCTAGATAAGGTTTTCTAGTTTAAACAGGGACGAGAAGGATACACATATCATGACGCAAAAGAACAAAGTAGCCTGGCTGGAAAGTCAGTATCTATTTCCACATCATTTTCAGCAACAAGAACGATATCTTGAGGGTATTATCCAAGATAGAACTGCACCTATTCGTCCTTACGTTTGGGGATTTCTTGATCTAGAGATTGATTCAGGATTGCTGGCAGATGGTCAAGTTGGTTTGACGCTGGCTACGGGTATTATGCCCGATGGCACACCTTTTAGTCTTCCTGAAGAAGCGATTTTGCCAAACCCAGTTGCGCTATCACCTCAAATAAAGGATACGTTACTATATTTGGTATTACCAAGATATCAATCTGGTGCCAGATATATTGATATCGAAAATAAGAGCGACATGATTACACGTTATCAACTGCATTCCGCTGATGTGTATGATTATAGTAGCGAGAGTGCTAGTGCTGTCGCAGTTGATACAGCAACACTTAAGTTTCGAATTGTTCCAGAGTATGAGGATATTGGTGGTTATGCTGCGTTACCAATAGGCAGAGTACGCGAAGTGACACAAGAAGGTGCCATTATTCTGGATAAAGCTCATATTCCGCCTAGCTTATCTGTTCAACGAACTGATTTGTTACATAGTTACCTGAATGACGTTATCGGGTTATTGCAGCAACGTGGCGAAGCACTTGCTATGCGTTTTATTGAATCAAACCAGGCAAGTGGATCTTCTGCAATTGCTGATTTTATGTTGTTGCAACTAATCAATCGTTATGAGCCACGCATAAGGCATATGAAAAATACCACGCAATTACATCCGGAAGAATTATATGTGGAATTATTAGGGCTGATGGGGGAGTTGGCAACGTTTACAACAAACGGCAAACGCCCTATCGACACGCAGATGTATAATCATAATGACCTCTATAAATGTTTTTATTCATTGATGAAAAACCTTAATAACCATTTAAGTGCGGTGCTTGAGCAAACAGCAGTATCGATGCCTGTTGAAGAACGTCAGTATGGTATTCGTGTAGCTCGTATATCAGATCGAAATTTACTGTCAAACAGTCGTTTTATATTAGCCATAAAGGCGGATGTGTCGACTGATGTGATACGCGATCAGTTGCCATCCCATGCCAAGGTTGGTGCAGTCGAAAAAATTCGTGAGCTGGTAAACAATCAGTTGCCAGGTGTAACACTGACGGCATTGGCGGTCGCACCAAGAGAGATTCCATATCATGCTGGTTGTGTCTATTTTGAATTAGATACACAAGGGTCGCAGTGGCAGCAATTCAGGAATGCGGGTGGATTTGCTTTTCATGTGGCAGGTGAATTCCCAAATCTTGAGATGGAGTTCTGGGCGATACGGCAATAACTGTCGATACCAGTTGTAACAATCATGGATGAAAATATTATGATTAGATCTCATTGCCTAAATCACACATCACGATATCGTGGTGCTAATTTCATTGTTAACTAATCAAGACTCAAGATTATGGATACTGATAGAACTTTAATACGACCACGACCTGGAAAACGAAAAAAACCGGAAGACAATGCGTCAGTCGAATCATCATTGGGGCTTGATGAGGATGTTACCGTCATGCGTCCAAGGCCTGGGGGCGCGAAAAATCCACAGGTTGCGCATGAGAATACGGCAGATGTTACGAATATCAGGCCACGACGTGGGCGTAGAAACGTCCCAATGGTGCTGTCAGCAATTAAAGGTTTTGGTCGTTCATCTCTAATTGATGCATCAGCAACATTGTTGTCACTTGTATCTCAGTTACGAAATCTTGAAGGTCAGATTGATGTACCTGTACTGCATAGACAGATTGTTCAACAAGTACGGTTGTATTCGCAGCTACTTGAAAAAAACGAAATACCTAAAAAAACCGCACTTCAAGCTCGTTATGTGATGTGCGCACTGATTGACGAAACAGTGTTAAATTCAGTTTGGGGTGAATACAGTATCTGGAGCCAAAAGAGTTTACTTAGTGTATTTCACAAGGAAACCTACGGCGGCGAAAAATTTTACACCATAGTTGATAAAGCACTGGATGCACCACGTAAGGACTACGACCTTCTCGAGTTATTGTACCTCTGCTTGTCACTGGGCTTTATGGGTAAAATGCGCGTTAGTCCACAAGGTGCAGTTGAATGTGAGCGGGTAAGGGCAGATATTTATACTGTATTACACACCGCTAAAGATGACTATACGAAAGACCTGTCAATCAACATAAAACCATCCAGTGGGTTGAAGAAACGCTTACACAGTTTTCTGCCTGTATGGGTGTACAGTACATTGTTGGGTCTTGCTGCGTTCGGATTGTTCACCTATTTATTGTTAAGTCTGAACAAAAGCACAGACCTTCTGCAGGCAGACTTGGCCGCGTTAACACCTGCTCCGAAAGAACCAGTGTTATCTGTCAACTATGTAAGGCCCGAAGTAATCAAGTTGCGTGAAATACTGGCGCCAGAGATTGAACGCAACGTATTGCGAGTTGACGATTACCAATCGCGAGTATCCATCGTATTACGTGCAGCAGAATTATTTGGCTCTGGAAGTACAGATGTTAACACTGCTTTTTACCCAATTCTGGATAAAATCGCCAAAGCGCTTGAGGTTGTTGATACAGATGGTAAGGGACGTATTATTGTATCAGGTCATACTGACAGTAATGCAATACGCACACCCAGGTATCCATCAAACTGGCATTTGTCATTGGCACGAGCCAGTGAGATAGTTAAATACATGAGTGTGTCAGCAAGTTTAAAAGGAAGATTGCTACCAGAAGGCAAAGCTGATACGGAGCCAGTAGCTAATAATACAACAGTAGAAGGACGAGCTAAAAATCGTCGTGTGGTAATTGATATATATTATCCAGATCAGATCTAGGGATAGTTAACTATTAGGGAAGATAATTGTGATCAGGCGTTTCTTTAAATTTTTTACAAAGCGTTGGGTGCTGGCTTTTATTGGTATTCTGGCTTTATCCTTGCTGATATGGTTTGTTGGACCATTGATTGCAATTGCAGACTACAAACCGATGGCCAAAGACTGGGTCAGGGTTTTGATGATTTTTGTTCTTTTGACTCTTTGGGGCTTGAATAACTTACGAATACAAGCATCTGAGCGAAAGGCTGACAAGAAACTCGGCGAAGAGCTGGTTAAAGATTCTGAATCCAGATCAAAAAAGAAGGGTGTTAATAAGATAGAAGATGCTGAAGAGGCAATTTTATCAAAAAGATTGAAAGGCGCATTACGTACGTTGCAGAGCGAGAGTTTCTCAAAGGGAAGACGGCTCTATAAATTACCATGGTATGTCATTATTGGCGTACCGGGTTCTGGTAAAACAACGGCTTTGAAGAATTCAGGCTTGCATTTTCCGTTGCAAAGTAAGTTGGGTAGTGAGCCTGTAAAAGGCGCTGGTGGAACACGTTATTGTGACTGGTGGTTCACTAACGAAGCTGTATTAATTGATACTGCTGGTCGATACACCTCGCAGGACAATCCTAAGAAGACGGATGGACAAACCTGGTTAGGGTTTTTAAATCTATTAAAAAGAGCACGTCCTAAGCGACCTCTGAACGGTGTTGTCGTTACTGTTAGTATTCTTGATATCCTGACTAAAACACCTACCCAGCAAGCATTACAGGCGTCGACAATAAAAAGACGTATACATGAATTAAATGATCATTTAGGTATGACATTACCTGTTTATGTCATTTTTTCAAAAATTGATCTGATAGCCGGTTTTAATAATTTTTTTGCTGATATGGAGCAGGAAGACAGGGAACAAATTTGGGGGATGACATTTAATGCCTCTAAATCAGATAAAGCCAATGGTGTTTTATCACAGTTTGATCATGAGTATTCATCACTACTGGATAGAGCAAATAACCGAGTAATTAACTTGATGTATCATGAACGCGATCCTCAACGTCGCGCAATGATCTATGAGTTTCCCAATCAAATGAAAGGTATGAGCAAGAAGCTTCATGCCTTTTTAAAAGAAATATTTACACCAAATCAGTACGAACAGGCTTCATTATTACGTGGAGTATATTTTGCAAGCAGTACCCAGTCTTCAATGCCAGCAAACTGGGTGTCAGGCGTATTACCACCAGAGTATTGTTCTGCACCACTTGTTTCACGTTCAAGTACTGAGCCCAAAAGTTATTTTATCAAACGATTGTTTGGTGAAATGATATTTGCAGAAGCCAATGTAGCCACAGCAAATAATCGTACAGAAAGACGTTATCGTTGGACATATAGAGCTATTGCGACCATGGCCAGCTTGTTTTTCAGTGCAGGTGCTTTTGCCTGGTATATTAGCTATGAAAAAAATACGACATACGTCAGTCAAATGTATAGCGGCATAGCGCAATATAAAAAAGCAACTAACGGAGGCTTATCAAGTAAACAAAATTGGGATGTGCAGGCGTATGGTCTGACGGAGTTACGTAAGCTACCTACTGGGTATGATCAAGGGCCTGATGACTATCCGCTAGATATGGGCTTTGGTTTGTATCAAGGTTACAAAGTCGGCGCACAAACACGAACCGCCTACCTGAAATCCTTGCAGTACCATTTTATGCCTGCATTAAGCAATATGTTGTTAAAACAAATTAATAATGCCGGTAAAAATGACGACTATTTATATGAATCACTACGTTTTTATTTGATGTTATACAATCGTGAAAAAATGGACGTGGAAACATTCCGTATTTGGGTTAACTCAATATGGAGCAAACAATTACGTGGTGATGAAAACAAGACGCTTAGAAACACACTAAAAGAACATCTTGAAATTGTCCTGAAAGAACAAATACCCCCTGCGCCCATAAATAGAAAACGCGTGTCATATGCTCGTGACATTTTAATTAAAACACCGCTGGACGTCAGGCTTTATCGTCGCCTGAAAAATGATTATCTGCAGGATAATACCGGGCAGTTTACAGTCGAACTTGTGCTTGGAAAAGAAGCCGAGTTACTCTTTTTACGTAAAAGTGGTAGCCCGTTAACAGAGGGGATCCCCGAACTGTTTACTTACAAGGGTTTCCATGCAGGTTTTAATCTTGAGAACAAACAACTCGCACAACGACTCGCTGATGAACGTTGGATATATGGTGATTCAGTACATAAAGAGTTCACCAAAGCAGATATTAAATCTATTAGTAAGCGTGTTGAAGAATATTACTTTAATGAATATGTCAGTCGTTGGAAAAATTTGCTCAGCGATTTGCAATTACGTTCTTTTGCAACCGCTAACCAGGGTCGGATGGTATTACGCCATTTGGCCAGCGCCAATGCACCGATTGTTAAATTTTTGAAAGAAGTACGTAAACACACTGCGCTGAGTGAATTACCTGCTTCTGCTGATGCGGCCAAACAGGTTGCAGGTGGTTTGGCACAAGCCAGTACAAAATTGTCGAGAGAAAAAAATCGTATATCTCGTATTTTGCCGAAATCAAGTAAAGGCTCAGCGGTGAGATTACCTGGTCAAACTGTCAGTAATGAATTTGCGGATTTGAATGAATACATTAACGCTGCTGATGGTATGCCGCTTGCGCAATTACAAAAATCATTCGTTGATTTGAATAAATATTTTAGAAACCTTGCTTTAGCAAGAGATTTGAATATGGAGGCCTTTAAGGCAAGTGCCAGTGATGATGCTGGGGGCGGATTTATAAAGCCAGTTATGCTGGCAGTGAATGAGGCGCCCGAAAGTGTGCAGGGCTGGTTTAAATCCCTTGGCCGTGATAGTCGACGTGTTACTGCAGTTGCAACGCAGGGACATATCAATAAAGTATGGCGATCAGAGATTATTGGTTTCTATAAAAAAGCCATAAAAGGGCGTTATCCAATCGATCAAAAAAGTACAAAACAGATCAAGTTAGATGATTTTATGGCGTTTTTTGGACCACAAGGTATGCTGGATTCGTATTTTAATAAATACTTGAAAACTTATATTGATGCAAGCGGTGACCATTGGAAGCTTAAACGTCGTGGTATATCTGAAAAAACAATGCGAATATTTGAGAGAGCCAAACGTATACAGCAATCATATTTTTCAGGTGATGGAAAAACACCCATGGTTAAATTTATATTGCGACCCTATGCACTCGATAATGTCGTAAAACAATCATTGCTGGCAACAAATGGTACCGAGGTTATATATAAACATGGCCCGATACGACGTTTTCCAGTTGAATGGCCTGGTAAGAAAACCAGTTCTACTGACCTTGTTTTTACTATGGCAAGCAATGGTACTCCTTTGAGTAAACGTATGGATGGTGACTGGAGCTGGTTCCGAATGATGGATAAACATGCGAAGGTCGAGAGAATAGCGGGACGGGATAACTTGTTATTAACTTTTAATATGAGGGGAGTGCAGGCTCAATATGAATTGCAACCTCAAAGCACGCAAAATCCTTTTTCAAATACAGAAATTCGTAACTTTACTATTCCTGAGCGACTATGAATAATATAGAAGAACATTGCGGTTTTTTCGGCAAGGTGCCACAGCAGGCTGATTTTATTAGCTACCATCTGTCGTCAGAATATACTGAATACTGGCATGCATGGTTGCAGTCATCCATCAGTGTTAGTCGTGAACAACTCGGCGATGACTGGCTAGATTATTATTTGACAAGCCCTGTTTGGAATTTTGCTTTATCGCCTGGCATTTGTAGTCAGACAGCTGTGACCGGTGTGCTTATTCCTAGCATGGATGAAGTAGGGCGTTACTTTCCACTTACATTGGCACACGCAGGCCGCCATCGCCTATGGGATGCCTATCTGAATGGCAAGGACTGGTATCGCGCTGCTGAAAATATTGTATTGAAAGCACTGGATGAGAACACGGGTTTTACTTCACTAATAGAATCGTTGGAATCACTTGATGTTCCAGTATTTAACAATTTGCCGGCGTATCAAACTAAAGCCTCTATCACGGGTATGGATAAATCCTATGTTATCCCCATGACCGCAGATAGTGACCCTGGTGAAACAGTAATGGGGTTATTGGATAAAACCTATCAACGAACATTGGGTAGTTACAGCTTATGGTGGACTGCGGGCTCAGAAGATATTGACCCTTGTTTGCTCGTGAGTTCAGATTTACCCGGGTCCGGACAATTTGCAGCTATGCTGGATGGTGATTGGCAACAATGGGGCTGGTCTTCTGAGCAGGTTATTCAAGCAGATGCTATAGCAGAATTACCTATAGTAGAAGAAGGTGTTGTTTAATATGAATCAGTGTTTGATAACCTCCAGTGGTCTGACAGACATTGGTACTGTTCGAAAGAAAAATGAAGATGCCTTTCTGGAAATGCCTGAAGCAGGCCTTTGGTGTGTGGCTGATGGTATGGGTGGACACTATTCAGGTGAGATAGCCAGTCAGCGTATTATCGAAGTACTGCGGCAGTTAGGTGAACGATATAAGGGTAAAGAATTAATTAAACGAGTTCCAAATGTTTTAAATGCCGTGAATGCTGAAATGCGTATTCTTGCACGAAATATTGCGGATAATGCAATAATTGGAAGTACAGTTGTTGTGTTAGTCCTTGAAGGTGATGGATATCATTGTTTTTGGACAGGTGACAGTCGCTGTTACCTTTGGCGTGAAAATCAGTTGAAGCAAATTACACGTGATCATTGCGCATCACAAGTCGAAGGGGTCAAAAGCAATCAATTAACGCAAGCCATTGGTGCATTTGATGAATTCTATGTTGATCTTGAAACCGGATTATTATTTGAAGGTGATACTTTTCTTTTGTGTACCGATGGATTAACAAAAGTATTTGATAATCAGATGCTCGCAGATCGATTGCAACACCCATATGTGGATGAAGTAAATGAAGATTTTATTAGTGAAGCATTAACAGCAGGAGCAAGGGATAATGTTACATCCGTTATATTATCACTTGAATATACCTGATATTGTTTTAATACTCAGGTAACATCGTAGTTTAATGAAAGGGAATCATTCCTTAATTATTTAAGGATTTTATAAAAGGAGCAGTAAGTCATGTCAGGAAATACCCCCACGACACAAACAGGCCGTCTCATACAGTTAGAGACAGTTTTGGGAAAAGATGCACTGATACCGACACATATCAGTGGTTCTGAAGGCATGTCAGCGTTATTCAATTATTCACTGGATGTTTTCTCGGATACGATGCATAACCTCCAGCCAAAAGATCTGGTCGGCACACCTGCTACCTTTGTCTTGCAGCAAATCGATAACAGCCCTCGCTACTTTCACGGTTATATCGATTCCATGGTCGCATTAGGCGTACAACGCGCAGGCCAGCAAAGTACCTATCAACTCACCATGATTCCCTGGTTGGGCTTTCTTGAAAAAGCGAGTAATTGTCGTATATTTCAGAATAAAACCATCCCGGATATCCTGACGGATGTTTTCGATCTTTATAGCGTGAGTGACGTAAAGAAAAAGCTGACCGCTCCACATCCAAAACACGCGTTTATCGTTCAGTATAATGAAACTGACTTTGATTTTGTCGAGCGCCTGATGCGAAGAGAAGGGATTGCCTATTATTTTACGCATACGAGTGGTACGCATACACTGAATCTTGTTGACTCAGGTCTGTCATTACCAACACTTACGCCAGAGGAAAAACTATATCTTCAGTCAGGAACCAACACTTTTGATCACATTACCTCCTGGGAACATTCAAGTGAATTTGTAACAGGTAAGGTTCGACAGAAAGCCTACAACTATAAAAACCCGAGTGATCAACTCAAGGTTAAATCAGAGGTCAAGGGTGAAACAAGTCAGATTCCACGTGTGCTGGACGTAGAGCATTATCGATATAACGTCGATTTTGGTACCGCATCAACGGGTAATCCTGATACATCCATAAGACGTGACGAAGGACTTGAACGTGAACGACTGATTCGAGGGTCAGGGTATTATCGTTTCATGCAGGTTGGTCATATCTTTACTACGGATGTTATACCGGCGACAGCAAGCTGGGACGATAAAGGAAAAAGTTTTGCAATAGCGGGAGTAGAGTGGACTGCCTGGGATAATACCCACACCAGCCAGTCAGGCAGCGATGGTGGAGTTGGTTTTACAATGAACTTCACTGCACTGAAAAAAGGTGTGCTTAACTTCCCAATGGCCATGACTGAGCCGCGAATATTTGGCATGCAAACCGCAGTAGTTAATGGCCCGACAGGTAGCGAAATTCATACTGACTCATTAGGTAGAATTTGTGTTCATTTTCACTGGGATGAACGGCCAAAAACATTCAATGGTGGTAATACCAGCTGCTGGATGCGTGTCATGCAGGTCATGTCAGGTAAAGGATTCGGTGGTCAATTTACACCGCGTGTTGGTCAGGAAGTCGTTATCGCTTTTGAAGAAGGCAACCCAAACAGACCCTTCGTTATCGGTGGCTTGTACCATGGAGAGCATGCACCGCCGTATGTAGATGGCAACACCCTTGGTCCAGGTACTCGCAACGGCATAAAAACACGTTCGACGATGGGTGGTGGTGTATCAAATTACAATGAGTTGTATTTTGAAGACAAAATAGGCCAGGAGCAGGTATACCTGCAGGCAGAGAAAAACCATGATGTCTATGTAAAGAACGATGCGACACGTACGATTGATAATAATCTATCTTCACGAATTAAAAATAATGAGAAACGGAAAATTGACAATGTGCTTGAAGTAGAGGCCGGTACAAAGATTGTTTTCAAGGTAGGAGGATCTACCATAACAATAACTGGCTCCTCAATAGATATTAAAAGCCCAACGGTCAATATCAACTAGGACGATATCATGGCAAATGCACTATATGGACGTTATGAGGCAAACAAGCCATTAGTCTATTCACGTGGTAGTGAGGCGATGGTATTCGCACCTGCACAATTTTGGCCTACCTACTGGTTAGCAAAAGAAAGGTTTCCCCTTGAATTAGCTTTTCGAATTGTTAGAGATGTCACTGGAAAAGAAGCCCGTGCAATACTAACTAAATTTGGACTTTTCAAGACAGACTGGCAAGTGAAAAACTTCACTGGTGCGGATTGCATAAAAGTATTACGCCTAAGAATCCAGCATGAAAAGGTCAAGGTGTACAAAATAAGCAGCGATGAAATGTTTTCGGTTTATAGTGGCGATAGCTATTTAAGCATGAATTGCAAGAGCGCATTAACTCTGCAAGATCCCAATCAACAAGGCGTAAAAGCTTTTCGTGAAAAACTCGCTATTGAGTTAAGCACGTTACTGATGCATAGACGAAGTGATAAAATACGTAAGGATGATGCTTACTGGTCAGAAGGGGTGGTCACCCGTTTCTTGATTGTAACCGGTAGTGTGATATACGTTTTTGGAGAAAGCATCGCTGCATTGGTAAAGCTAGCTTTTAACGTAATTTACTCAATAGCGAAAGCGATACATTATACTGTTCAGCAAGCCTTAAAGACCTTAGGTGACTTAGCGACAGGCGATTTTGAGGCTGTCCAGCGAGATATTCAGCGATTAGTTGGTGGTGTCGTACAAGGCATCGAAACAATGGCGGCCAGCCTTGTAAGGGGCTATGACATCGTAAAAACGATTTGGGGTGATGATCATAGTAAAAAGCTCCTGCTCGCATTCATGAAGGAATATGTGGATGGGACATCAGTAGTAGACGCTGCAACGTTCGGAATAATGCTTACAATCGATGTTATACTGATTATCGGTACGTTGGGGGCAGGTGCTGTGGTGGTAGGTGCCCGCCTGGCTCAAAGGGTTGGACAGTTTACTGTTCGTGCTTTGCAGTTTATAGTTGAATTGTATAGGGCATTAAAAGTTTCGCGTGCGATACGGAGAGCAACTGATGTCAGTAAGCTTCCTAAGACAACACCGAAACCGAGAGTAATTAAGCATAAATCGGGTGGTAGTGATAAACCACCGGAGAAACCACCGAAGACTAAAACGAAAGGTGTGCCCGAAGAGCAGTTGTCAGATATTGGCAGATATAAACCTGTTCCATTGTCAAACTCTGAGCTCGCAAATGTAGGAAAATGGAGTGCTAATAGAAATCAATACCTGAAAAAATGGAGAGATTTAGACACTAGTTCAATGCCAATTGAGACACAAAAGTTACTATGGGGTAGTGCGGATAGGTCAATTAGAAAAAATATGACGCCTGATGACATGGCTGCTGTATTGAAGGAGCGGCGTGGCGTTGTAATTCTAAAGGAAGATGGTGTTACGCCATATAAACATTTGCAAGATGAGTGGCCTCAAGCAAAGCAATCAATATTAAAAACAATTGGTACAGAAAGAAAACCTGGAGTATATTCTGGGATAAAAGGGCGGTTACGGGAATTAGAAGAGATGGGTGTAACTGGGACAAAGGAAGTTAAATTGCTGAAAGAAAAATTGAGTGATTTGAGCAATATTCTTGATTCTTATGAGAATTTACAAATTATAAAATAAGGCATTGCTAGAATGAATGACATGCAGAAATTTCATAAAGCTTTGAAGTCGGATGATATCGATGAGGTGTATGATGCATTAATAGATATTGGGAAGTCTGATACTAAAGAACTTGAACCTGAGGTATGGTCATTTTTAAAAAATGATGAGCCTGACCTTAAACGTGCTGCAATAATGGTTCTGGGGACTTATTGGAAAAACCCTACATTTAAGGATGCAGTAAAAACGATATTGGAAAATGACCTAGATGATGACGTTAGGGTTTCGGCATTAATAAACTGGGCATCTTATTATGAAAATACTAATGATGTGAATGTTAAAAAGAAGTTATTGAATTTAATCGAAGATGATGCTGAAGATCTTTTTATAAAAATAGAGGCGTTGAGAGGTTTATATAGAGTTTCCGGCGTTAAACATGATGAGAATAAATTTAGAGAGATAGAAAGAATTCAGAAATATACAGATTTTGAAAAATTAGTGCCATGGGATGATGTTAAAGAAATTATGAGTACTTAGATAATTACAGAGAATCAGAGGGTTTGAAATTAAACCGGGTCACAAAAAACCGGGTCAGAGAACAATTGTTTCTAATATTAGAATTAATTGTTCTCTGACCCGGTTTTTTTGAATGGTTTATATCATTGTTTCTTCCTGATAGAACAGATACAGAAAAGAAGGAATTTTTAACGCAATGGGATTCTATGGACTTTAATGAAAAAAACAAAATTACACTGAGTGATGTCAAGTGGCGTCTAAAAAACTGGATTTACCATTTTGAAAAAAATAACAGAGGTTTTTTTATTGAAAACATTGAAGTTAGAGAGAACGATATTCAAATAGCAGTGGCTTCCAAAGATTTACCTGTTATTATTGGACCTATTGAGTGGTTAGTTCGTGCATCGGGTGGAAATGAATTTAAAGAGGTAGATTAATTATGTCTAATTTATTCTACGAGATACCAATAAACGTTATTCCAGGTAATGAATGTGCTTTACCTAAGGAAATGAACGGAGCATATGTTAATTGTTATGCTGGGGCTGAAAATGTGAATGATGCACTTCAAAAAAGTGTTAATGCGTTAAAAATAAAAGGATATATATTTAGTGATATTTTAGAGAGTCCGACAGAGCTGGATTTAGATAAATGGGAAATCTTTGTTAATGAGACTTGGTCTGAGATTGCAGACTCATTGCCTACTCAAAGTGAGGTAAAGAGTATTGTGAGTCGGGGTGGGGTATTTTTTGGGCCGTTTGTTGGGTATTCTAATTAATTAACTGTATTGGCAATATTGGTTGCAATATCAAAGAATAGCGTCACGCAAAAAGAAGAAAAACCGGGTCAGAGAACAATTGTTTCTAATATGCTAAATAACCTGCTTCATATGTAAATATGAGTAGGTTCTATTATTTTTTTTTGAGTATGTGTAATTTACGGTCAGAGTAAAACACTCGGACAATTAATTGACTTTACTATATGTTTTTACTCTGACCCCAAACATTTCCAAACATTTGAACATTTGTGATTTATGCCTGCTAACGCATCAATATATATTCCGCACGAAAATATTCGACTAGGCTCTGTTTTTGATGATGATAGAAGCAGTGGAAGCCCTGGTGTTGTCGATTTGTCTATAGCAGGACAGCTAGTCAGATTTAATCTAATGTCAAAAAATGACGTACAAGAACATGTGAATAAATTTATTAACTATATCCAGTCTTTGGATATGGAGTCTGACAGAATGGAGGATGCTATTACAGCTATTCGACAAACCAAGTCTGTTATTGGTCTAGAGACAGTATTGGAATTTAAAGAGTGTCCAGAAATATGGGAAAATTTATTTAAAATTGCAAAGCATTTTGATGGCTATGTTTTTTCATATGAGAGTTTGATGCTGCCAAATGGTGGAGTTATTTTCGGTCCATTATTGAATGAGAGTTAAGGAATTTTCGAGCAAGTAAGTAATCAATGCAGTCTTGTTATTTCTTAATCACAGCTAAACTCTGTGTGCAAAAACCGGGTCAGAGAACAATTGTTTCTAATATACTAAATAACCTGTTTCATGTGTAATTTTGAGTAGGTCATATTGTTTTTTTTGTTGAGTATGTGTAATTTACGGTCATAGTAAAACACTCGGACAATTAATTGACTTTACTATATGTTTTTACTCTGACCCCAAACATTATTATGAGTAGGTCCTATGATGGAAGTCATGCGAATGTCTCACTAGATGGTCGAATAACTCATAAGTAGGTATGTATGAAATTTAATTTTTATGATGTAGTTAAGGTGTTATCAGAACCTTCCAAAGAAATGATCGAAATCTCAGGTCAAGAGGGCGTCGTTTTGGGGCGTGCTGAGGAAGATGGGTGTTGTGTATATGCTATTTCACTGTCATCTGGTGAAACGTGGCAAATAGAAGAAGAGGATTTAGAATCCACTGGTAAGATAAGCGCACCGGCTGATATATATAGCGGAGAATCAATAAAAGTTTCTGTAGACCCAGAAACTGGTGACGGTTTTGTGGAGGGGGTGACAGAGAGCGGAAAGGCAGAACACAGGGGTCGGACCAAGCTAACCGATTGAAATGTAGTATACAAAGGCAGTGAATTAAACCGGGTCAGATACCGTCTTGACGGGTCAGAAATTCAACGGGTCGGACCAAGCTAACCAATGGGGCCGGGGAAAAGGGGGCGGTGACAAATGAGAATGATTTAGATTTGTCACCGCCCCCTTTTCTTTCCAAAAAAATGAAATTAATCGATTTACTTCCCGAGCATAATATTTGGTTGTCTAATCCAGAAGAAGGCACCCAGATTGATTTAAATGATATTAATTTTTCAGAGGAATTAGTTAAAAACAAAACACTCCAGTCTTCTATCTTTGAAAAGATAGTATTTGAAGGTTTGAATTTTGAAAATTGCGATTTAACAGGAAGTTCTTTTTTTGATTGTATGTTTAAGAATTGTGAATTTAAAAAATCACATTTGCATAAATGTGAGTTTCATGATTGTGGTTTTGAAAACGTAAACTTTGAATATGCACAATTAACAAAAACAGAATTTAACAATTGTACATTACCCTTTTCAAAATTTACTGATTGTAATCTTAGCTGGAGCTTTATTAATAATTCTGATCTAAGGGAAACAATTTTCAATGGCGTAAGCTTGGAAGGTGCGATAATTGCAGATTGTAAATTATACAACACAAATCAAAATAAAATAAACGATGGCACGGAGTTCCCCGCAAAATAAGTGATATTGATTTTTCACCAAACGGAGATGGTAGTGAATTAATTCAAAAAAAATAATTGCTTAAACGTATACATTAGAAAAGTAAAAAAAGGCCGGTGACAAATGAGAACGATTTAGATTTGTCACTGACCCCTTTTATTCTAAACGTCAGCATATCACGTTGTAAAGGTTAAGGGTGTTGAATATGGATAGTTACATGAGTGGTTTTTTGGAAGAGTTTGGTGAGCCGGAAAACACTAGGTTCCCAGACAAAACCTATATAGAAAATTATAGAGACAAACTTCCTGATGCCCTATTGAGTTATTGGGCTGAGCTGGGTTTTTGCCGATTTATGGGTGGACTCTTTTGGATTGTTGACCCAGAAGATTATGTCGGAATATTGGATAGTTGGATTGAAGGCTCACCACTAAAAAAATTAAACGAAAACTTCTATGTGATAGCCAGGAGTGGTTATGGTGATCTTTATATTTGGGCTGAAAAATCAGGTTGCTGTTATGAAATTAATGCAGCGAACGGGAGAATATTTAAACCAGATAACCCTGAAGATAATGCTGAGTTAGAACTTCAATTATTTTTTGGTGCTAAATCACCTGATACCATAGATATTGAAGATGAGGATACAGATGAGGAAATGTTTGAGTTAGCTGTTAATTTACATGGGCCTTTAGAGGAAGATGAGATGTTTGCCTTTGAACCATCTCTTGTGCTAGGAGGAGGAAGGCTCACAAATAATTTACACAAAGTTAATTTGTATGTTCATTTAGATATAATTTTACAGCTACAGCCGCCACAAGTTATTGGAATTGACGATCTTGCTGATATGGCATTTTCTTGAATGTTTAGGAAAAAGGGCTAGGTGTGATATTACTTCCCTTTGTAATAACATAACGGGATAAGATGAGAGCTAACTGATCTTATCTAATACCTCTTCATCCCTGTAAATCATGAATGCATCAGGTGACCAGGGGCGTAAGGCTACGATCATACTGGTAAGCCGTCGTTGTTCTAATGGCCGCTGTATGTCTTCACGATTATATTCATTGAAATCTCTGCAAAGGTCTTCTATTTTTTTTAATAAGACACTTCTGGATGAGGTGGTCAGCCCTCCAGACAGAAAAACCAGTGATTCGTCGTCACCTTTGAATCGACTATTTAAAAAATCCTGCTGCAGATTATCAGTAAAGAATTGTTGTATAGGGCCATCTTTACGCCAACTAAAGTGAGGTGAGATAAGCAGATTAAATCGATTGTTTGGTAATAACTCAAGCAGTTTTAATTTGTCCAACGTGGTTAAATGTTTAATTAGTTCATGTATTTCAAACGTGTAATATTTTGTAATCTCTTCATATGTTTGACCATTTATAATCAGGAATGCGACCAGCAATAAACCTGGGTCTGAGGTAAGTTGCTGTTCCTGTTCATCGGTAAGTTCATCCAGAGAACGCATCTCGTTTTCCATTTGTTTGACTAGTTCAACAAGACTGGTGTTTGCAATGTCACAGATCTGTTCCAGTCTTTCCAGGCTAAAGGATTTATTGGAAAACAGTCGTTTTACACTCGCTTCACTAATGCCAATTTCATTGGCAAGCATGCGGTAGGTTAGTCCTCGCAGTTTTAATACGCGTTTGAGGGTATCAACCAACGCTCGCTGTTGTGCCATATGTTATCTCCTAATGACAGGTATTATTAAATAATACTCATAGTTCAATATAGGGCTACATTTTCTATTCTAGTTGCTGTTAACAATACTTTTTACCACACTCAAGGTCAAGAACAACTGCAGGATAATTACGACAGGCACGAGGGGGTGAGGGCAGGCCTTGAGGGATTTCCTAATTTTATAGTACTCAAAAATACAACTGGACCAACAAAGGAAAAGCCATGAGATCTAAATTTAAAAATGCGCTCGTACTGATAATGACAGCATCACTATTAACCTCTTGTGCAACCTTTATAGGTAAGGATATACGTCGGGGATCCTCCAGTAGTCTGGTCGACTATCTATATCCAGACGGCAAGGTTCCGCCGAAACATCAGCAATCTATTCCACATCTTCAACTTCCTCTGACTGTAGGGCTGGCATTTGTGCCATCTCGTAATAGTTACACTTCTGTACTTCCTGAAGCCAGAAAATCTCAACTGTTGGAAAATGTAAAACAAAAATTTGCTGGATTGGATTATGTAAAAGATATAGTCGTTGTACCTGAAACTTATATGCGGTCATCAAAAGGGTTTGATGGCGTTGGGCAAATAGCCCGTTTGTACGGCCTGGATATAGTTGCATTGGTATCGTATGACCAGGTTTCCGTAACTGCTGAAAAGAAAAGTTCTTTATTGTACTGGACCATAGCCGGGGCATACGTCATTAAAGGAAACCAGAACAAAGCCACCACGTTTGTCGATACCGCTGTATTCGATGTCAATTCCAGAAAAATGCTTTTTCGTGCACCGGGTGTGAGTGAGATAAAAAAATCATCAACATTGATTGAGGTAAGGCGTACAGACAGGGAGATACGGGATTTGGGTTTCGAGGTCGCTATAAAAGATATGTCTAATAACCTGTCTGTGGAACTTGGGCGATTCAAAGAAAGGATTAAAGTTGATAAAAATGTTCAAGTCTCGTACAAGCAGGGATACTCAGGTTCCGGTAGTGTTCAATTATCATTTTTACTCATTGTGGTGTTGATGGGTATGGCGATACGACGGTCTTCGAAAAAAAGCAAACGTGTCGTTGCAATCAGCAAGTACTAACCTGGATCAAGAAAATAATAGATTCAGAAAAGGCAGATATTTTGGGATGTTTATGATTGCCGAGTAACAATCATAAACATCCCGGGAATGATGAAAAGAAACTTAACCGCCTACATTCACATTAGGCGAACCGGTAGCCATTGTGCCACCACAGTTAATTGCATCACCTACACGCGTGGATGGTAATCCATTAATAAAAACAGAAGAAGACCCGGCTGCAATATTTCTGGCGTGCGGTGTGCATCTACCACAACCATGTGCCGCGAGTGGATCAGTGAGGCGTGCTGCTGGAAGACCGTTGATTATAACATTACCGCTACCGGCGATAACATTGCTGGGTGGAAAGCAGGCATGTCCGGTATCAATATCATTTAGACGAGATGCTTGTGGCATGTGTGACTCCTTGTCGATGTCCAGAGGTATTATGTATCTATGAAACTAGTCTACCGAGTGCCCTTGGTATTATCAACGAAAATTATGAACCTGCCTGGAAATTATGAGCATATTTTAGTCACAAATAAATTTTGCCAACTTTTTCAAGCGTCGTTTGCGTCTAAGCGTAAAGTATTCAGGTGTTTGTCCGATTAATATATATAAGGTATAAATATTTATACGTATTAATATTGTGGTTAATTAAACTATCGGGTGACAACACAATGGGGCTACTAGACGAATTACGCCAGGAATCAGAATCAGTCAAAGATAGAGAGTCGGCTGAAAAAGAACGGGCTAAAAAACTCAACGAGATCTATGACACTGAGGTTATCCCGAAAATCGAGATGATATATCGTTACCTTCAGGAATTAGAAGAGCATTTGAATTATTTGAAACCGGATATACCAGTTGACTACGAGATGCCCGGTTTTGGCATGATGGAAGACTTGAAGCAGTGTGAATATGGAATGGAAAAAGGGCGTCGTGAAGTGTTAAAGCAGGTCCCCTTTAAATTTGTATGCAAATCAAATGGTAATGTTAATTTTAGAGTTGATGGCGTGAAGAAATTGAATGGTATCATGCAAGAATTGGATCGCGCTGGTATCCGTTTTACATGCAAAAAAATCAGAAGTGGTAATAATGACGTTGTAGGAGGAGATTTGGAGGTGGTGCCTGCTATTCCAGTGACTTTTATGTTTGAAGGCGATTTGGAGTTATCTGGCATTAATTTGACTATCAGCAATTACGATAATCTATTTACCACGACAACGTTTCTGAAGCCGGAACAAATTACCGATGAATTTCTTGATGAGCTAGGAAAATATATCCTGAGAAAACCGAGTATATTTTTGAAATCTACTATTGATGATGAGAAAAGGGCACAGATTCAGAATATGGTGCGTGAAGCGGAAATGCGTAGACAAAAAGAGCTAAAGGATGCCGAGTTACGTGAACAAGAGGAATTACTGGCAGTTAAAGATAGTACGCTATTGGCCAGATTGAAAAAAAGAATCCAAAAGCAATAATAACTAATCATTAAAAAACAATAAGATATAGATAACAATTAAATTCAACATGATGGTTTGGGTCTGTTTTCTATCGTGTGTTTCTCCAAGATTACCTACCCAGGCAGGTCAGATGTACTTTGTAGTCATCTGCCTCATTATCACTATTAGCATTAATTTCAATAGTCTATTGGATAAATCATAATAAGCGGTTATAATGCCGCTCTAGATTTACAAAGAGTTTTAGAAAGTGGGCCTGCAAGGCCCACTTTTAGTTTAAACGGCAGAGAATATATGCGTCATGTACCAGAAAAGATTCAGCAAATAGTAGAAGACGTTGTGTCTTCATTGGGTTATGAGCTGGTAGGTATTGAATATATGGTGGGCAATCACTCAGGATTGTTGCGAATATATATAGATAAAGAAAACGGTATTGTCCTGAATGATTGTCAGGCTGTGAGTCACCAGTTAAGCGGTGTACTTGATGTTGAAGAGCCGATACAGGGTCACTATGATCTTGAGATCTCATCACCGGGACTTGACCGACCTATATTTAAGGCGCAGGATTTCGAGCGTTTTGCAGGAAGTATGGTTAAGATTAAATTAGTGTCTGCGATTGATGGCAGGAAAAAGTATAAGGGTTTACTGCAAGGTTTGCAGGAAGAAGAAGTTGTAATAGAACAGGAAGGTCTGGAGATTCGTTTATCTTTGGCAAATATTGATCAAGCGAGGTTAGTACCTGAATTTTAGTACTACTTAAGCTTAGGAACTGATGTGATGAACAAAGAGATATTATTAGTAGTTGATACTGTATCAAATGAAAAAGGCGTGGCGAAGGATGTTATCTTCGAAGCCATTGAGGCTGCATTGGCGTCTGTTGCTAAAAAGAAGCACAGTGGTGATATTGATGCGCGCGTCGCAATTGATAGAAAAACTGGCGACTATGAAACCTTCAGGCGTTGGCAGATTATTGCTGACGATGATGATATGGAGTTTCCTCAGCGTCAGATGACACTCAGTGCCGCACAATATGACAATGCTGAGATGCAGATTGATGATTATTATGAAGAGGATATGGAATCTGTTGCCTTTGGTCGAATTGCTGCTCAAACTGCAAAGCAGGTTATCGTTCAAAAAGTACGTGAAGCAGAACGTGAGCAAGTTGTTGATGCCTATAAAGATCGCATTGGTGAATTAGTTAGTGGTATCGTCAAACGTGTTGAACGCGGTAATGTTTTTATTGACCTTGGTGGTAATGTTGAAGCATTAATATCACGTGAGCATTTGATTCCTCGTGAAGCATTACGATCTGGCGACCGTGTACGCGGTTACTTATTTGATGTGCGCACAGAAGCCAGAGGTCCTCAGTTATTTGTTAGCCGCACCATGCCGGAATTTTTACTTGAATTATTCAAGCTTGAAGTGCCTGAAGTAGGTCAGGGTCTTATTGAGATTCTTGGCGCATCACGTGATCCAGGACTGAGAGCGAAGATTGCCGTTAAATCCAATGACTCACGTATCGACCCGATTGGCGCTTGTGTTGGCATGCGTGGCTCACGTGTTCAGACTGTTTCGAATGAACTCTCAAGTGAGCGTGTTGATATTATTCTGTGGGATGATAACCCGGCACAATTTGTTATTAATGCCATGTCACCAGCAGAAGTTGTTTCGATCGTTGTTGATGAAGAATCTGAATGCATGGATATTGCTGTTAGTGATGAGCAGTTATCTCAGGCGATTGGACGTGGTGGTCAAAATGTAAAACTTGCTAGTGAACTGACAGGTTGGAGGCTCAATGTTATGAGCGAATCCCAGGCTGATGAGAAAACTGAAGACGAGCAAGGCGAAATACAGAAGCGGTTCATGGAACAGTTAGATGTTGATGAAGAAATTGCTGTTATTTTGGCGCAGGAAGGTTTCTCATCTGTTGATGAGGTAGCTTATGTGCCAGCAAGTGAATTGCTGGAAATTGAAGAGTTCGACGAAGAAATGGTCGAAGAATTACGTGGCCGTGCGCGCGATGTGTTGTTAACACGCGCAATTGTCGATGAAGAAAAAGCTGACACAACAGAAACAGAGCAAGCGCTTCTTGAGTTAGATGGAATGACTGAAGAGCTGGCGTCTGCGTTGGCGGCAAAAGAAGTTAAGACACTTGATGATCTCGCCGAGCTTGCAGTAGATGAGCTGATTGAGATTATGGAAATGGATGAAGAGAGTGCGGGTAAGCTGATTATGGCTGCACGTGCGCATTGGTTTGAAGAAGAGCAAGGTTAAATACCGGAGAAGATCTAGATGTCAGATGTAACAGTAAAGCAATTTGCTGAAGTCGTTGGCGTTCCAGCGGACAGGCTGCTTGTGCAATTAAATGAAGCCGGTCTGAAATTTAAAAAGGAAGGCGACTTGATTACAGATGAGCAGAAGATGCAGCTGCTAGATCATCTGCGGCTTAGTCATGGCAAAACCGAGTCAAAAGAAGAAGGTCCACGAAAGATTACCTTGCGTCGAAAAGCACGAAGTGAACTACGTGTAACTGGTACGCATGGCAAAAGCAAAACGGTTAACGTCGAAGTACGTAAAAAACGTACTTATGTAAAACGTACTGACATTCAGGAAGCTGAAGAACTCAAACTGCAAGAAGAAGCTGAGAAGCTTGCCGCAGAGCAGGCTTTGGTTGATGCAGAGGTCAAACGTCAGGAAGAAGACACTCGTTTAAAAGCCGAAGAAGAAGCGAGCAAAAAAGCTGAGGAAGAAGCGCTTTTAAAAGCTGAAGAAGAAGCTAAGAAAAAAGTTGAAGAAGAAGAGTTGCTGCGTAAGGAGATGGAAAAGGCCAAGGCCGATGCACTGAAGCAGGGAGAGACCACCTCGAAAGGCGACAAGAAGTCTGACAAGCGGCCAGATAAAAAGTCTAAACGCGGTGAAAACAAGCCGACACTTTATGGACGTAAAGAATTACATGTTGCTGGAAATAAAAGTGGACGTCGAAAGAAAAAGGGCAAGACGCGTAATGTAGCATCTCAAACAACCGAACATGGTTTTGAGAAGCCGGTTGCACCAGTTATACGTGAAGTTGGTCTTCCTGAGTCTATTACTGTTGCCGAACTCGCTCAGAAAATGTCAGTGAAAGCCGCAGAAGTTATCAAAGTGATGATGAACATGGGTAGCATGGTTACTATTAATCAGCTGCTGGATCAGGAAACTGCTTCGATTGTTGTTGAGGAGATGGGTCACAAAATCAAGTTGATCAGTGATGATGTCATTGAAGAAGAATTGATCACTGTTGAAGAAACGGATGCACCATTAGTACCTCGTGCGCCTGTTGTAACTATCATGGGTCATGTAGACCACGGTAAAACTTCATTGCTTGACTATATTCGTGAGAGTCGAGTGGCAACCGGTGAGGCGGGTGGTATTACGCAACATATTGGCGCTTATCATGTAGAAACTGAAAAAGGCATGGTTACATTCCTTGATACACCAGGACATGCCGCATTTACCGCTATGCGTGCACGCGGTGCCAAATCAACAGATATAGCAATTATTGTTGTTGCAGCCGATGATGGTGTTATGCCACAAACAAAAGAATCTATTCAGCACGCGCGTGCGGCTGATGTGCCTATTATTATTGCAGTTAACAAAATTGATAAACCAGAAGCTCAACCTGATAAGGTGAAACAGGAATTATCACAAGAAGAAGTGGTTCCTGAGGACTGGGGTGGAGATGTTATCTTCGTTCATGTTTCCGCTCATACAGGCGAAGGCATTGATGAATTACTTGAAGCGATATTGTTGCAAGCTGAAGTTATGGAGTTAAAGGCACCAGTTGACACGAGTGCAAAGGGCGTGGTGGTTGAATCACGTCTGGATAAAGGTCGTGGCTCAGTTGCAACGGTTCTTGTACAGCAAGGTACGTTACGCAAGGGTGATATTTTAATTGCGGGTAGTCAGTATGGACGTGTTCGTGCGCTTATTGATGAAAATGGCCATTCTGTAACTGAAGCGGGTCCTTCTATTCCGGTTGAGGTTTTAGGATTGTCTGGCACGCCAAATGCGGGTGATGAAGCACTGGTAGTTAATGATGAACGCAAGGCACGAGAAGTTGCAGACCTGCGCCAAAGCCGCACGCATGAAGCTAAAATGGCAAAACAGCAGAAAGCTAAACTGGATAATATGTTCTCACAGATGGAGAGCGGCAATGTAAGTACGCTGAATGTACTTATCAAGGCTGATGTGCAAGGTTCAGTAGAGGCGATTGCTAACTCCTTACTTAACTTATCGACAGATGAAGTTAAGGTTAATATCGTCTCAACGGGTGTTGGCGGTATTAATGAGTCCGATGTTAATCTGGCTGTTGCATCCGGTGCGGTCATGTTTGGTTTCAATGTTCGTGCAGACGTTTCCTCTAAGCGACTTATTGAGGAAGAGGGTGTTGATCTGCATTATTTCAGTATCATTTATGATTTGATTGATGAAGTGAAAGGCGCGTTAACAGGCATGTTGGCACCTGAATTTAAAGAAGAAATCGTTGGTCTTGCCGAAGTTCGAGATGTATTCCGTTCATCTGTTCTGGGTGCAATTGCAGGCTGCCTGGTTACTGAGGGTGTTGTGAAACGCGATAAGCCTATTCGTGTTTTACGTGATAACGTTGTTGTCTATGAAGGTGAGTTGGAATCATTACGACGATTCAAGGACGACGCCAACGAAGTTAAGTCTGGTGTTGAGTGCGGTATTGGCGTGAAGAACTATAATGACATCAAAGCAGGCGATCAGATCGAAGTATTCGAGCGTATTGAAGTCAAACGTAAACTATAGATTTCGACAATTACATCAGATAAATAAAATCCATTATTTATCTAATGGTCACTATTAAATATGCCAAAAGAATTTAGTCGTACACGTAGAATAGGTTTGCAAATCCAGCGCGATCTTGCAGACCTGATTCGAAGTCAAGTTAAAGACCCTCGAGTTGGAATGATCTCAGTTAATGCGGTGCACGTTTCTCGTGATTTATCTCATGCCAAAGTTTATATAACAGCACTTGACGATAGCCATCGCAAAGAAACGCTGGAAATTTTAAAAAAGGCATCCGGTTTTTTACGGCATGAGTTAGGTCAGTTAATGACAACGCGTGTCGTTCCCCAATTACATTTTTTTTATGATGAATCTATTGAGCAGGGTTCAAAATTAACCAGTTTAATTGAAAATGCTGTGACATCAGATAAAAAAAATCATCAGGAAAACGAATAATTTAAAAAATGGCACGTAGACGTAAAAGAGGTCGTCCGATCGACGGCATTATATTGTTGGATAAACCCAAAGGTTTAAGTTCAAACCAGGCGCTGCAAAAAGTTAAAAATCTCTTTTTTGCACAAAAAGCCGGTCACACAGGGAGTTTGGATCCTTTAGCTACGGGTATGCTGCCTATTTGTTTTGGTGAAGGCACCAAGGTTTCCGGTTTCTTGCTGGATGCTGATAAACGTTACCAATTAACCTGCCAATTGGGTGTCGTAACTAATACGGGTGATGCTGAAGGTGAGGTGATTAGTCAGTCTGAAGTGCCAGAGCTCAGTCGTGAGGATATAGCAGCTGTATTAGAACCGTTTCTTGGTGACATTGAGCAGGTGCCACCCATGTTTTCTGCACTCAAGCACGAAGGTGAGCGACTCTATAAACTTGCCCGTCAAGGTATTGAGGTAGAACGAAAGCCCCGTAGTGTGACGATCCATGAGATATTGTTTCTTGGTTATGAAGATGGTTTGCTGCAATTGGAAGTGAGTTGTTCTAAAGGAACCTATATACGCACATTAATTGAGGATATTGGCAAAATAATAGGTTGTGGTGCCCATGTCACTGAGCTCAGACGGCTGGCTGCTGGTCCGTTTCAGGATCCGGATAAAATGGTTACATTGGAGCAGCTCCAACAAATCAGAGACGAAAACCGAGATGAACTGGATAATTTGATTATGCCGATTGATTCAGCGTTGATGGATTGGCCAGATGTGCAGCTAAATGCCGATTTATCTTACTACTTGCTGCAAGGACAGCCCGTTCAAGTGCCGAAGGCGCCAACATCGGGGTGGGTGAGAGTTTATAATGCAGATAAGCAGTTATTTCTTGGTATTGGCCAAATAGCCAGTGATGGTAAAGTGGCTCCGAAACGATTGTTTCACCCAGGAAACTAAGGTGATTTGTAATAAATAGTTTGTAACTATTTGATATAAAATACTAAATTTAATATTTATTTATGTGGGTTCTGTTTTATTTCAATTGTCCTATTTACCGCTCATTATTAACCTGGGCAGCCTCGAATATAACGTGATGATGTCATCGCAGTTTGTAGATTGCCAAATATGACATCAGCTAGCTAACTGCTTATCAATTAAACATTTTTTTACGTATTTGGCTTGTTACTTGGGTGTTGCGAAGGTAAAATACGCCGCTTGGTGTAAGTAGCATTTTTAAGATCTATCAGGAGTATATTTGTATGTTAACCGCAGAAGAGAAAACCAACGTTGTTGAGAAATATAAAAGGTCCGGTACCGATACCGGTTCACCGGAAGTACAGGTTGCCTTGCTCACAACTAATATTAATAAATTGACTGAGCATTTTTCAACTCACAAACATGACCATCATTCACGTCAAGGGTTATTGAGAATGATTAATCAGCGTCGTAAGCTGCTTGATTATGTCAGTAAAAAGGACACACAGCGATATCAGGATCTGATTAAAAGCTTGGGTCTACGTCGATAACTTTAATAAAAAAATAATTTAAGGAACTACACGTGACTCCAATCAGAAAAGAATTTCAGTACGGTAAACACACGGTAATATTGGAAACCAGCGAAATTGCCAGACAGGCAAGTGCCGCAGTTATGGTTAACATTGAAGATACTGTTGTTATGGTGACAGTAGTTGGACAAAAAGAGGCGCAACCTGGCCGTGATTTTTTCCCGCTTACAGTTAACTATCAGGAAAAGACATACGCAGCGGGTAAAATACCAGGCAGCTTTTTCAAAAGAGAAGGTCGTCCAAGCGAAGGCGAAACACTTACATCACGATTGATAGATCGTCCAATTCGTCCGCTTTTCCCTAAAGGTTATACCAATGAAGTACAGGTTATCTGTACTGTTATGTCATTGAATAATGAAATCGAAACTGAAGTTACATCAATGATTGGTGCATCGGCTGCGTTAGCAATATCTGGCCTGCCATTCAATGGCCCAATTGGTGCCGCACGTGTTGGTTATGCAAATGGCGAATACATTCTTAACCCAACAACCACTGAGATGGAAACATCTGACTTGGATCTGATTGTAGCGGGTACAGAACATGCGGTACTGATGGTTGAATCAGAAGCGCAGCAGCTTTCAGAAGAAGTTATGTTAGGTTCTGTGTTGTTTGGTCACGAACAAATGCAAGCAGTAATAAACGCTGTAAAAGAATTTGCTCAGGAAGTTGGTGCGACGACACCTGAACATGTTGCACCAGCTACTAATGAAGTTCTGACAAAAGCTGTTGCGGATGCCTGTCATGCAGATGTTGATGCGGCGTATCAGATTTCTGAAAAGATGGCGCGGTATGACAGAATCGGTGAAATCAAAAATGCTGTTATCGAAAAATTGGTAACTGATGCAGATGATTCTCCAACAAAAGAAGAAGTACAAGGTGTGTTTGGCAAGTTAGAAAAATCTATTGTACGTGGCCGTATAATTGATGGTAAGCCAAGAATTGATGGACGTGATAACAACACAGTTCGTCAAATCACTGTACGCACAGGTGTTTTACCAAGAACACATGGCTCAGCCTTGTTTACACGTGGTGAAACACAGGCGATTGTTGTTACAACATTAGGCACAACTAAAGATGCGCAGATGATTGATGACCTGAAAGGTACGTATCGATCTAACTTCATGCTGCATTATAACTTCCCTCCATTCTGTGTTGGTGAAACAGGCATGGTCGGTAGTCCTAAGCGTCGTGAGATTGGTCATGGTCGTCTTGCCAAGCGTGGCGTGATGGCAGTTATGCCAACTATTGAAGAATTTCCCTATGCTGTTCGTGTGGTTTCCGAAATTACTGAATCGAATGGTTCAAGTTCTATGGCATCTGTATGTGGTACGAGTCTGTCGTTGATGGACGCAGGCGTACCTATCAAGGCTCCTGTTGCCGGTGTTGCTATGGGTCTGATCAAGGAAGGTGACAAGTTTGCAGTCCTGACAGATATTCTTGGTGATGAAGATCATCTGGGTGATATGGACTTTAAGGTTGCCGGTACTGCTAATGGCATCAATGCTCTGCAAATGGATATCAAGATCGATGGTATTACTAAAGAAATTATGGAGCAGGCATTAGAGCAAGCTAAACATGGTCGCATGTTTATTCTTGATGAAATGAACAAGGTTATCTCATCTCATCGTGAAGAAATGTCTATGTTTGCGCCTAGAATTATTACGTTCAGTATTAATCCTGACAAGATTCGTGATGTTATCGGTAAGGGTGGCGCGACTATTCGAATGATTACAGAAGAGACTGGCGCATCAATTGATATTACTGATGATGGTGTTGTTAAAGTTGCCTGTGTTGACAAGGCAGCTGGTGATGACGCTAAAGCCCGGATCGAATTGATTACGGCTGATGTCGAAGTAGGTAAGATCTATGAAGGTAAAGTTGCCAAGCTCATGGACTTTGGTGCCTTTGTGAACATTCTTCCTGGTAAGGATGGTTTGGTACATATTTCACAGATCTGTGAAGAGCGCGTTGAGAAAGTTAGTGATAAATTGACTGAAGGTGACGTAATCAAGGTTAAGGTACTGGAAGTAGACAAGCAGGGTCGTATTCGTCTGAGTATGAAAGCTGTAAACGAATAAATTATTATCTGTTAGATTAAAGAAGGCCTCGTTAGAGGCCTTTTTTTTGCCCAAGGATGGGCTTTATGTCGCGAAGACCACGAAGGTCGAGAGCGACGTCTCACAGCACATATCACTACTTGTAGTTTCGAGATAATACAGCACCTTATATGACGCGGGGACCACGAAGGGCGGGAGCTGGATTTCTCAGTATTCTCCCTGTCACAGGCGTGAGTTGACTTGTAATATTATGCTATTGTTAGCTTAAATTCATGCGAGGATAATTAGGAAATGTTAACTAAGTATTCTGATCTAGAGCCATATAAAACCAAAGATGGCTCTACTATCCGGGAGTTAATGCATCCGGATCATAATAAAAACAAAAACCAGAGTTTGGCGGAAGCTATTATACCTGTAGGTGTAAAAACAGAGCTGCACCTGCATCGATCTTCAGAGGAGATCTACTACGTTACGGCTGGCCGTGGCACGATGACGCTGGGTATGAAAGTGTTTGAGATTGTGTCGGGTGATAGTATTTTGATTCCGCCGCTGACAGCGCATTGTGTTGAAAATACAGGCGCTGAAGATCTATCTATTCTTTGCGCCTGTTCACCCGCATATTCACATGCTGATACCGAATTGCTGGACTATTAATTTATTTTGGAAAGATTGCTCTATGGCGAATAAGGATATCAGGTTGTTTTTTATCGGTGACTCTTTTGTTAATGGAGTATGTGATGAAGAATACCTTGGCTGGGTAGGAAGATTATGTGGTCAGTCCCGGCAACCAGGAGTTGAATTAACTTGTTATAACCTTGGCGTACGAGGAAATTCCACGGAAGATATCGCAGCCCGATGGGAAACCGAGTGTCGCCTTAGAGTGAACGAGGACGCGATGAATAAACTCGTGTTTTCTTATGGTGTGAACGACACAGTAATATTGAACGGTGAGCGTAGAGTATCAGAAGTAAATAGTATTGATATTTCAAGGCGTATCCTTACTAGTGCATCAAGTCGATATGATGTTGTATTTATCGGCCCACCGCCGATAGATGATACAGAGCAGAACTTAACTATCGCTGGAATTGACCAATCCCTTGCCAGGCTTTGCAATGAATTGGCTATACCTTATTTATCGGTGTTTGAATATCTGATTTCAAATAATGTCTGGATGCGTGAAGTACACTCTAATGATGGGGCGCATCCGGGAGCTGCAAGTTATCAGTTGATGGCAGATTATATTTACGAATGGGATGAATGGAAGCACTTTTGTCGAGGGCAAGTCCACAACTAAAGTGCTTTAAATATCAAATTACCGATTAGCGCGATTTTCAACCAGGTCATGCACGACGGCAGGGTCGGCCAGAGTAGAAGTATCACCAAGATTATCAACATCATTTTCGGCAATCTTGCGCAGTATACGCCGCATGATTTTTCCTGATCGGGTTTTTGGCAGGCCAGGTGCCCACTGGATGATATCCGGTTTGGCGATGGGGCCTATTTCTGATCGTACCAGCTTGAATAATTCGTCACGCAATTCGTCATTCGGCTCTACGCCAATGATAGGGGTGACATAGGCATAAATTCCTTGTCCTTTGATCTCATGCGGATAACCGACAACTGCAGCTTCAGCAATCGACTCATGCAGTACCAGAGCACTCTCAACCTCTGCTGTCCCCATTCGATGGCCGGATACGTTTAATACATCATCCATGCGACCGGTGATCCAGTAATAACCATCCTTGTCTCGTTTGGCACCGTCACCACTAAAATAATAACCGGGGTAGGTTTTGAAGTAGGTATCGTAAAAGCGCTGGTGGTCACCATACACAGAACGCATTTGTCCTGGCCAGGGGCGTGTGATAACTAATGCACCTTCTGCTTCTCCATCGCCTTCAATAATTTTATTGGTTGCGTTGTCGATAAGGGCTGGCGTAATACCAAAAAATGGTCGTGTTGCTGATCCAGGTTTGAGTTTGGTGGCGCCAGGCAACGGGGTGAGCATATGGCCGCCGGTTTCTGTTTGCCACCAGGTGTCGACAATAGGACAGCGTGCATCACCCACTACATTGTAATACCACTCCCAGGCTTCAGGGTTGATAGGTTCACCAACTGTTCCGAGTATGCGTAGACTTTTGCGTGAAGTTTGTTTGACCGGTCCATCACCTTCACGCATTAATGCACGAATGGCTGTCGGTGCGGTGTAAAAAACAGTAACCTGATGTTTGTCTACAGACTTCCAGAAACGCGAGGCATCCGGATAATTGGGTACCCCTTCAAAGAATACGGTGGTCAGGCCGTTAGCCAGGGGGCCGTATAACAGGTAGCTATGCCCCGTTACCCATCCTACATCAGCAGTACACCAGAAGATGTCATCGTCATGCAGGTCAAATGTGTATTTGGTTGTGATGGCGGCATATAATAAATAACCGCCAGTGGTGTGAAGCACGCCTTTGGGTTTTCCTGTTGAGCCAGAGGTATACAGGATAAACATAGGATCTTCAGCATCCATCTCTTCTGGCCGGCAGTCTGCTGATGCCTCAGACATGGCTTCGTGATACCAGATGTCCCTGTCAGCATGCCAGTTAATTTCGCCGCCAGTGCGTTTGACCGTCACGATAGTATGAACGTTAGGGCAGGACTCAGCGGCTTTGTCAGTATTAGCCTTGAGTGGGATGGCCTTGCCACCACGCACACCCTCATCAGCAGTGATAATGACCTGACAGTCTGAATCAAGGATGCGATCCTTTAAGGACTCGGGCGAAAACCCGCCAAACACGACAGAATGTACTGCACCAATACGTGTACACGCGAGCATGGCATAACCGGCTTCAGGAATCATGGGCATGTATATACAAACGCGATCGCCTTTTTTTACACCGCGTGATTTGAGCACATTGGCCAATTTGCTGACTTGTTCATGTAATTCACGGAAGGTGATTTTTTTATCATCTTCAAGGTCATCACCTTCCCAGATAATAGCGACCTTATCAGCATGATGTTCCAGATGACGATCAATACAATTATAACTGACGTTGAGTTTTCCGCCTTCAAACCATTTTATACGCAGGTCTTTTTCATCATAACTCCAGTCAAGTACGGACTCCCATGGTTTTGTCCAGGTGAGGAACTCATTTGCCTGTTCAGCCCAGAAAGTTTCGGGATCTTCAATGGAACGTTGGTACATCTCTTGGTAGGTTTTCTCGTTTATGAAGGCGTGATCCGCAATATTGGCTGGTATGTCATAGATCTTGTCTGACATGAGGAACTCCTGTATTAGTTTTTATGTATTGCTAACATTTTGCTTGAATGTACTGCCTTGATCAATGTTTTTTCAGATGTAATTTATGTGCCGAAAAGTCGTTGCCACCAGCGTCTGCGGTTGCCCGGTGCCGGTAATGCGGCTGGCAGGTCAGTTGGTGTGATCTTGCTCAATATCCAGCCGGGTAGAGGTGGATTATTGCTGAATCCACATGTGACACCAAGGTTATTAGGGTCAAATATCTTTATGAATTCAGGGTGTTGTTTGTTATCTACGTAGACAATACCACAGTAATCTTCTTGATGTTCTTTGTGTAGTAATTTGTCAATTTCTTCGATAAATCGTTTTAATTCCGGTTCTGAGGCAGTTGTATCAGGTGGCATTTCTCCTACAGCATAGATATACCAGTTACCAAGATCAGACTTTAAAATGTCGTCCCATAACTCGTCGAGCTGTGGCCAGCGTAATATGCCTGTAAAACCACCTCGAAAGGCGGTGAGAAACAGATCTGGATTTTGCATTTAGAATACCTGTTATTCGGGAATAGTTAATTGTTTGACTACTTTTTGTAGCTGCCAGTTCATTCTGGCCCAATCCCAGATTTCATTCAATGGTGCGTACTGAATATCGTCAGGTGGTATTTGGTTAAGATAACACAGCGCCCGGTAGAGAGAAGCTGGGATACTGTCTTTATTGACTGGTTCTGCCAGGTTTTGCTTGCTAAGTTTATCCCCGTGACGATTGATTAGAACGGGAACATGAGCATAATCTGGTGTTGGATAGCCCAAAGATTGTTGTAAATAGATTTGCCTTGCCGTCGAGTCCAATAGGTCGCTGCCACGTACAATTTCGGTGATGTTTTGCATGGCGTCATCGACGACAACCGCCAGTTGATACGCAAATTGGCCATCGGCCCGTTTTATGACAAAGTCGCCGCAATCCCTGTTCAGGTTTTGATCAATTTGCCCCTGTATCTTATCGACAAACGATATGTTATCCGTGAGGGCTTTTATTCTGATTGATCTTGCCTGCTTACCATTTGTTAATCCCTGTCGACAGGTTCCAGGATAACGCAGTCCGAAATCAGTCTGTTGGCCTGCTTGAGAGATGTCACTGCGACTGCAACCACATGGGTAACTCAGGTCAGCTAGTCTGAGTTGTTCCAGTACTTGTTCATAGATAGCTGAGCGTTGACTTTGATACAGTATTTCTCCGTCCCACTCAAAACCGCAGGTTTCAAGCATGCGAATGATATCCTCGGATGCACCGACGACTTCTCGAGGGGGGTCAAGGTCTTCAATGCGAAGTAACCATTTGCCATCGTTTGATTTAGCTTGTAAGTAGCTGGCAACAGCAGTAACCAGCGAACCCATATGTAATGGGCCTGTAGGAGAGGGAGCGAAACGGCCTGTATAGTTCATGCTGTAATAAATAATTCACTCTCGGCGATCGTGGGCTTTACGGCCAAAGTGCCATTCATACGTAAAGTATATAAACGGTAATTTGAACATCCATGTTCTTCGCTCCACTACCATAGTGCCAATCCTTTGAGAAATACATAAACGGTAATAAGGTGCAGCTACTATCTCGAAACTATATGCAGCGATAAGTTCTGTGAGACGTCGTTCTCTAGCAAGTATTAAGCTGAAGAAGTCTGCAGCACGTCGCTCTCGCCCTTCGTGGGCTTCACGACCATAGTGCCAATCCTTTTAAATACATAAACGGTAATAAGGTGCAGCTATTATCTCGAAACTACATGTAGCGATAAGTTCTGTGAGACGCCGCTCTCGCCCTTCGTGGGCTCCGCGTCATAAGGCCATCCTTGGCCAAAAAAACGGCGTATAGATAGTTATGAACTTTCTATACGCCTGCGAGAAAACATGTTGTCGTTTAACTCAGTGTTTTTTCTCTGATTTCATCCAGTGTCTTGCAATCGATACATTGTGTTGCAGTAGGGCGTGCCTCAAGTCGACGTACACCAATTTCAACACCGCATGATTCGCAATAACCGTATTCATCTGTATCGAGAAGAACAATCGCTTCATCGATTTTCTTGATTAATTTACGCTCACGATCACGTGTTCTTAGTTCAAGGCTGAATTCGGATTCCTGTGTGGCCCGATCATTGGGGTCAGGGAAATTGGCAGCTTCATCCTGCATGTGATGTACAGTACGATCAACTTCCTGCATTAGGTCTATTTTCCAGGCCCTTAAAAGATGGCGGAAGTGCTGGATTTGCTCTTCGTTCATGTACTCTTCATCGTTTCTTAGCTTATATGTTTCGAAGCCTTCGACTGGAGTGTAATGTTTTGAAGGATTCCTGACACCAGTTGCCACTGTTCCAGAGGTCTTTTTGGTAACAGACGCTTTTTTAGGAGCTGATTTTTTTGCAGACGCTTTTTTCTTAACGACTGCTTTTGCAGTGGTCTTTTTCGGCGCGGCTGCCTTTTTCTTGGCGGCTACCTTCTTCTTCGCGGCTACCTTCTTCTTAGGCGCTGCTTTCTTCGCGGCTACCTTTTTCTTAGGCGCTGCTTTCTTCGCGGCTACCTTTTTCTTAGGCGCTGCTTTCTTGGCGGCTACCTTTTTCTTGGGAGCTGCTTTCTTCGCGGTTACCTTTTTCTTAGGCGCTGCTTTCTTTGTTGCTGTCTTTTTAGCAGTAGCTTTTTTGGCTGTTGCTTTTTTTGCAGAGGCTTTTTTAGAGCTTGTCTTCTTTTTAGCTGTAGGCATTAACGACCTCACCCTGAGTCCATATCTATACGAAACAACGTTTATTATCAGAAACCATCTGTGGCTGCAAGGAATAACTGACCTAAATAATTACTCCATCATATGAATATATAGTAAAATATAGAAAAAACAATAAGATAGATGATATTACAGTATTTTATTAATTTCCCATGAAAGATAGCTCTTTATCTTTTTTCAATACCCGATTATGGTGCAGCATTGTTAGGAATGAGAAGACATTTTATTGTAAAGGTATATTTATGACTGAATTAAAAGCTCTTATTTTTGATGTCGATGGGACATTGGCAGACACAGAAAAAGATGGGCATCGTGTTGCATTTAACAAGGCGTTTGAACAAGCAGGCCTCGACTGGGACTGGTCAGTTGCATTATATGGCAAGTTGTTGAAGGTTACAGGGGGTAAAGAACGTATCCGTTTTTATCTTGATGAATATAACCGTGAATATAATCGTCCGGACAATCTGGATGAATTTATTGCGGATCTCCATAAAAATAAAACTGCATTCTATACGCAAATGTTATCTGAAGGTGTGATACCACTCAGGCAAGGTGTTAAACGTCTGATACTTGAGGCAAGGGAAGCGGGTATGCGAATGGCGATTGCAACCACGACGACGCCAGAAAACGTGTCTGCATTGTTAGTCCATACATTGGATAAAGAAGCAGAAAGCTGGTTTGAAGTTATCGCAGCTGGAGATATTGTGCCTGCAAAGAAACCTGCCGCTGATATATATACGTATGCTTTAAATGAGATGGGTTTGCAGGCTATAGACTGTCTCGCATTTGAAGACTCACATAATGGTATTCTTTCATCTATGGGGGCTGATCTGGTAACGATAATAACCGTGAATGAATACACAGAGGATCATGATTTTTCAGGTGCTGCTATTGTTCTGGACAATATGGGCGAACCTGACCGGGGTTATAAGGTCATCTCTGGCATTCAACCGTGCGAGTCGTTCCTTAATCTGAATGTGTTGAGGCAAATACATCAACAGGCATTAGCATAGAAACAGTAATAGAGTATCGATGAAAAAACTCGCTAAACATATGCAGCATATTCAACCCTTCAGGGTGATGGCGTTGTTGGCTGAAGCTAAAAAGCTTGAAGCAGAAGGCCGCACTATTGTTCATATGGAGGTAGGGGAACCGGATTTTATAACACCGGAACCTGTTATCGAGTCAGGCATACAGTCTCTAAAGCAAGGCAAGACACATTATACTCCAGCAAGTGGTGATCCTGCCTTACGTGCGGCGATCAGTCAGTATTATCAAGATCAATTTAACGTCAAGGTTGAAGATGATCGTATATTAATAACACCCGGTGCATCTGGAGCATTACAACTGGCGTTGAGCGTCCTGGTTAATCCGGGTGACCAGGTTATGATGGCAGACCCGGGGTATCCCTGTAACCGCAATTTTGTCTATTTGCTTAGTGGCAAGGTTAATGCGGTGAATGTGAGTGCAGATACTGGTTTTCAGATCACAACGGAACTTCTAAAACAGAACTGGACAAAAGCGACAAAGGTTTTATTGCTGGCATCGCCATCTAACCCTACTGGTACGTTGATTAATAAAGACGAGATGAAATCTATTCTGGATTTTGTAGCGCAACAGAACGGCATTGTTATCGTCGATGAAATCTATCAGGGTTTAACCTATGGTGATGCAGGGTTTAGTGCTCTGGAAATGTCAGAAAATATTTTTGTCATAAATAGTTTCTCGAAATACTTTGGTATGACTGGCTGGCGTGTTGGTTGGATCGTTGCGCCTGAGGACTATGTGTCTGATATAGACAAACTGGCGCAGAATTTGTATCTGGCGGCACCGACACCATCGCAAGAAGCAGCGTTGGCAGCATTTAAACCTGAAACATTGGTGATTCTGGAGCAACGAAGAAAAGCATATCAACAACGTCGAGATTATTTAATACCAGAACTAAAGGCGCTGGGTTTTGTTATTGAAATAGTGCCGCAAGGCGCGTTTTATATCTATGCTGATTGTTCAGCCTTAACCAGCGATAGTTTTCAATTTTGTCATGATGTCTTGCATAAAGCAGGAGTGGCGATAACGCCTGGACTTGATTTCGGTAGTAATCAACCTGAACGCTATGTCCGCTTTGCCTATACAACGAATATGGAAAAGCTGCATGAGGCAGTGTCGCGATTAAAGACTTATATTGAGGATGTGAAATGAAAAATATAATGTGGTATGTTTTTATTGCGCTATTTTTTTTATTACCGTCATGTGCGGTTCTACAAAGCGACAAAACAGATAAAAAATCATCCACAACGAAAGTCCTGCAGGTGGATGTGATTGCAGATAATTTACCCAATGTCGATAATATTTATTTATCTGAAGAAGGGGTGTTGTATGCGACGCTTGAGCATTCAGCGGGTCGCGGTGAATTGATTCGGATAATAAATGCGAAGACAGAGCGATTACTGACACAATTAAATCGTCCTGATGGTTTGGTAGGCAAAGGTCGTTATTTGTTTTTGACAGAAGAAGTGATGGCGGGTCGTATTATCAGGTATAACCTGGATACGAAAGAATTCACAATAATAAGTACCGAGGTAAAAAATCCAGAAGGTATCGATATAATTAATAATGGTGATTTAATTGTTTCTGAAGATATTCATGATGGTCGATTACTGCGAATAGATAAAAATGGTGGCCTTCATGTTTTGTTGGAAGCACTTCCACGACCTGAGGGTTTGTGTGTTGATAATGATGGAAAAATTTTTGTTGCGTTGACAGCGAGAGGGCAAATTATTTCTTATCAAAAGGGTCTGCGCCAGGTGGTGCTCAAGGGTCTGGATAAACCGGATCAGATTGAATGTGCGGCAGATGGTTCATTATGGATAACAGAAGACGATAAATCCGGGAGATTATTGCGTTTGCATAAAGGTGTGTTGCAAACGATTAAGTCCGGATTAAGTTTTCCCCAGGGAATTGCTTTTCATAAGGATGGTAGTGTTTATGTTGCAGAGCAGGGTAAAAGCCGTATTCTCAGGTTATCCTGGCATTGATCTATTGTTATAAACACTGAAAACTCTATGGATAGCAGTGAACGTGGATTAAGTATATTGATACTTCAGCCTGTTATTCCAGGCATGTTTTGAATTCCACGCTCACTGCGTATAGGGTAAAGCTAATAATCGACGATACTGATGTTACTATGATTCATCATCTGCACATCTGGTGCTTTGTAAAGTTGAAACAATAAAGGTTACACAACATCAATAATAGACCAGAAATGAAGATTTTTCTTGTTGATCCAGATCAATATGTCATCTGAATTAAGGCGTGTTTTTAATGTGGTTTAGATTATTGATATTTGAGTGTGTCTTGCCAGAAGGGCGGCGCCAAATGATGCTTGATGATGTTTAGCCTGACATACAGGTACGGCCAATATTTGTTGTCTGATTTGATTCCAGGTTAGATTATTCGAGCCACCGCCTGTAGTGAAGATTTGCTGTGGATAGGGGCAACCGAGCTGATGTAACAAATCATAGGCCTTTTTTTCAATGTTAGTAATGCCTTCAAGTAGCCCCTGAAATATCAATGCGCGTTGTTCTGGTGCGTCTGGAAGGTATGCCGGTAGACGAGGTTGATAATCAGGGTCGGCTACTGGAAAACGTTCGCCAATGTCCGGTATGGGATAGTAATCGAGTCCGGTTTCCTGAGTAGGATCGATGAGGGTACTGAGGCGTTCCATTTCGGCAACTGAAAAATATTTCAACAATGTGCTGCCGCCGCTATTTGACGCGCCGCCGACCAGCCAATGCCCCAGTATTTTATGGCTATACACGCCGTGCTGGTGAGAGAAAACAGGAGCAGGGGATATGATCTTGGTGACAAGTGTGGATCCCAGGCAGGTCATGGCATCACCTGGCTGATTTGCCCCTGTAGCCAGAAAAGCTGCTGTACTATCGGTAGTGCCGGCGATTATGCTGGTATCTGATGGCAAGCCAAATTGTTTAGCAATGGATTGTTGGATGTTTGTTAGACGCTGACCAGGTTCGTGGACTTGTGGCAGTAATCTTGAATTAAAATTTAATGAATTGAGCCAATCGGGCCAACATTGGTGCTGAGGGTCATAACCAAGTTTGAGGCAGTTGTTTTCGTCGCTGTGACCAAAAACACCCGTTAATTTACCCTGTAACCAGTCTGCCTGATGTAATGCATAGCGTGCTTGTGGAAATTGCTGGTTTAAATATAGTAGTTTGGCGAGGCTTGAACCAGGCCCGCGAGCTGCACTGTCTATCTGAGCGTACCGGTCGATATCATTTGCCTGTTTGCGAGATCGAGTATCGTTGTACATAAGGGCAGGTGCCAGAGGCGTGCCATGTTCATCACAAATAAGCAGCGTTGATGATGTGCCGTCTATGCAAATGGCCTTTAATTGCTTTAAGCAGCCTTTGGGAATAGCTTGTTCAAGCAATTCCTGCAGCGCAGACCACCAGATGAGTGGATTCTGTTCATGCTGGCCTGGCTTGTCAGTTGATGTTACCGGTATGGTTATAGCGTGTTCTGCAATAACATCCTTGTGGTCATTAATAATGGAAGCCCGGCAACCGGAAGTGCCGAAGTCTATCCCTAAATACAAGGCTTCCATTATTTGGCGATCAGGGTAATTGGACAGGAGGTACCGGCTGCCAGTTGTCAGCCCTGTGTTCTGTGACGACGGTAGTGTATACACCTCCCCGAACATTAAATTCTGCTGTGACACGCATAAATCGAGGCTGACAGGCTGCAACCAAGTCATTAAGTATCTGGTTGGTCACGGCTTCGTGAAATGCCCCTTCATCACGAAATGACCAGATATACAGTTTCAAGGCCTTGAGTTCGACACACAGCTGATCCGGGACATAATCCACATTAATTGTTGCGAAGTCAGGTTGCCCTGTTTTGGGGCATAAGCAGGTAAACTCTGGTATTTCGATTCTGATGGTGTAATCAGGTTCAAGTTTAGGATTTTCAAAGGTTTCTAGTTCTTTACTGGCTTGTGTACTCATTTATTTCGTATTCCTGTGCAAATAAGTCTTAGTCTTGAAGGCAAAATACTTTACACTAAACACACATTATTCGACACCGTGTGAATGAACAAAAATTCACCTAATTTAACGACTTTAATAAAGAAAGCTAATAAATACATGCGTTTAGATAAAATTAAAATAGCCGGATTTAAATCCTTCGTCGATCCGACGACCGTTCATATCACCAGTAATCTTACTGGTGTTGTAGGCCCCAATGGTTGTGGCAAGTCAAACATTATTGATGCAGTGCGCTGGGTCATGGGTGAAAGCTCTGCCAAGCATTTGCGTGGCGAATCAATGGCAGATGTCATCTTTAATGGTTCAACCAGTCGAAAACCGGTCGGCCAGGCCACGATAGAATTGATTTTTGACAACTCAGACGGAACGTTGGGCGGACAATATGCCAAATTTAGTGAAATTTCGATTAAACGCCAGGTAAGTCGTGACGGATTATCACATTACCACTTAAATGGTGCGCGTTGCCGGCGTCGGGACGTTACTGATATTTTCCTGGGTACAGGCCTGGGTCCTCGAAGTTACTCAATTATTGAGCAAGGAATGATTTCGCGCTTGATCGAGTCCAAGCCAGACGAGTTACGTGTGTTTTTTGAAGAAGCAGCGGGTATTTCCAAATATAAAGAACGTCGTCGTGAAACCGAAAATCGTATAAAACGCACACGCGAAAACCTCGATCGCTTGAATGACCTTCGGGAAGAGATCGATAAGCAATTGCAACATTTAAATCGACAGGCAAAAACGGCTGAGAAATATAAAATATTTAAAGATGAAGAGCGTCTGCGTAAAGCTGAATTGCTGGCATTGCGCCTTCGTCAGCTCGATCAGGAAGCGGTTGTTCAGCAAAAAGCGATCAGTGAAAGAGAAACCGCGCTTGAAGCAGCTAAAGCCAGTCAGCAATCCATTGAGACCGAAATGGAGAAAGAGCGAGATCAGCACATAGAGGCAACCGATAGTTTTAATCTGGTTCAGAAGAAATTCTATGGGCTAGGCAGTGATATTGCACGTGATGAGCAGGCCATTCAGCATGCACGTGAACTTCGCAACAAACAAACCAGTGATCTTGAAAATATTGAAAACAGCTGCCAGGAAGTCCAGCAGCACATTGAAGCAGATGAACGGCAGATTGCTGAGCTGACCCAAGGATTGGAAGCTTTATTGCCACAGCTTGAAAAGGCAAAAATTGATAGTGATAAAGCGCGTTCAGAACTCGCAAATGCTGATGAGGTTATGCATCAGTGGCAAAAAGACTGGGATGAGTTTAACCAAAAGGCGTCCGTACCATCTGAAACGGCGCAGGTACAGCGCACTCGAATAGAACATGTTGAAAAGCAAATTGTTCAGGCGCAGATTCGCCAGGAAAAAACACAGACACAATTAAAGGAAGTTAATGTAAATCAATTTGAAGAACAAATTAAAACATTAGCTGAATCTGAAATTGAAAAGTCAGCAACTGTTAGTAAAGCTCAGCAAAGTCTGGAAAATATCAAAGAGCAAATTAATCAATTACGTGAACAAAATCAGCAAAAAGCACAACAGCTGAATGATGTACGTGGTCGATTACAAACCAGTCACGGACGTTTGAGTTCGCTTGAAACATTACAACAAGCTGCATTAGGTCAGTCAGATAATAAAGTGATGCAATGGCTTGAGAAACACAATCTCAAAGATGCCCCACGACTAGTACAAAAAATGGAAGTTGAATCTGGTTGGGAAACAGCGGTTGAAACTGTTATGGGCTTAAACCTTGAAGCAGTGGGTATTGATGATTTTGATTCTGTTTCCGATTTACTTGAAAACATCGAAAATGGTTCTGTCGCATTTTTTGACACAAAATCATCGCGATCTGGAAGTGCGACTAATATTTCTGCAACTCCCTTATCAAATTACGTGAAATCTCCCTGGGCACTGGATTCACTAATGTCAGGCACTTATGCCGTGACAAACTTATCTGAAGCCTTGTCGCTACGCTCAGAGCTAGCAGATCATGAGTCCATTATTACCAAGGATGGCGTTTGGGTAGGTCGTTCATGGTTAAGGCTGATTAAGGCGCATGACGCGAAGTCAGGTGTTATCGCCAGAGAGCAGGAAATAAAAGCGTTAAAAACAGAAAATACAGATCTTGAAAGTAATCTACAGTCATTGCAAACAGATCTGGATTCTGAAAGAAATCGTCAGCGAGAATTTGAAGAGTCAAGAGAATTACAACAGCAAGAAGTTAATCAGCTACATCGTCAGCATTCAGAAATCTCTTCGCAGTTAAGTTCGATGAAGTCCAGGCTTGAGCAGGTGAAAACGCGTTTTCAGAGTTTGACCCATGAATATGAAGAGATTGAAAAGCAACTTGCTCAGGATGGCGTCACGTTAAAAGAAGCGCGCTCATTATTGACGCTTTCTCTGGAAAGTATTGATGAGTTTACACGCGAACGTGAAACACTTTCGATGAAACGCGACACCTTAAAACAGCAGCTTGATGCAGCTAGAAATGAGTCGCGCAAATTCCAGGATGAAGTCCACGGGTTTGATTTAAAGAATCAGACGATGACCAACCAGCTTCGTTCCACTGAACAAAACCTGACAAGAATGCATGCGCAGATTGAAGGGCTTGAAAGTAAAAAGGTAGAATTATCTGAAGCATTACAAAGTGGATTGGCTCCGATTGAAGAGAAAGAGAAAAGTCTGGCTTCGATGTTAAGTGAACGTGTTAAAGTCGAAGCAGAGCTTATGGGTGCACGTAAGTTACTCGAAAATATAGATGCGTCAATGAGACAGCATGATCAGGACCGACATTCGGCTGAACAAAAAGTACAGGACGCACGATCTTTGCTTGAGCAGGCGAAAATGGTTTGGCAAGAGTTTAATATCAGAGCAAAAACACTGAAAGAACAACTTGACCAAACTGACTATGAGCTAGAGGAATTACTTAAGGCTTTAGATGAAGCGGCTACTGAGGAAGCATGGCAAGAGCAGGTTGAGAAACTAGAGCGAAAAATTCAACGATTGGGTCCAATAAACCTTGCTGCAATCGATGAATTTGCTGAGCAAACAGAGCGCAAGGAATATCTGGATATGCAGTATGTTGATGTAACTTCAGCGCTGGATACCCTGGAAAATGCAATCAAAAAAATCGATAGAGAATCCAGGACGCGATTCAAGGAAACGTTTGATAAGGTTAATACTGGCTTACAACGATTATTCCCTCGTGTGTTCGGTGGGGGCCACGCATACCTGGAGTTAACGGGTGAAGACTTGCTGGATTCTGGCGTGAGTGTGATGGCCAGGCCGCCAGGTAAGCGTAATAGTTCAATCCATTTGTTGTCAGGTGGTGAAAAAGCATTAACCGCTGTGGCATTGGTGTTTGCAATATTTGAACTGAATCCAGCTCCTTTCTGCATGCTCGATGAGGTTGATGCACCACTGGATGATGCTAATGTAGGGCGTTTTTGTGAGCTGGTTAAAGAAATGTCGGATACGGTTCAGTTTATCTTTATTACACATAATAAAGTTACCATGGCAATGTCTAACCAGCTCTCAGGTGTAACCATGCATGAGCCTGGTGTCTCGCGGCTGGTATCCGTGGATGTAGAAGAAGCCGTTAAGCTAGCTGCAATGTAACAGGATTTTATTCAAAGCTGACTGATGATGGAAATGCAAAAATGGATGCCTTGAGGTGGGTGTTATTGTTGATCGGGATTGGGGTTTTTCTTCTTATATTCCTGTATAGCAAAAAGAAAGATTTTAAATCAGGGTCATGTAATGATGATGCGTATTCTGATGATTTAATCGAGGCAGATTTCAGCAAAGTTTTGCCAGAAACAAATGAGTCATTATCATTAGATGAGTTAGCTCAAGATATGAGACTTGATGTAGATGATAAAGCTATAGATAGCGCTGTCGTAGAAAAAGCACAGGATACCCAGTCAGATTCATCAGCTGTCAAAGATGAAATGATGATTGTGTTTTATTTAGTTGAAAAAAATAATGGCAAGTTATCAGGTTCGCAAATTATTGATGCTTTGAAAAATGTGGGACTGTTTTATGGTGATATGAAAATTTTTCATTATTACGACCCGGATCATCTTAATGAGAAAAAATCTATTTTTAGTATTGCGAATATTTCGGAACCAGGCTGGTTTGATTTAGTTAGTATTAATCAGATTAGCACGCCAGGTATAGCTGTGTTTATGAGTTTGCCGGGTAGTATGAAATCAGTTAATGCCTTTGATGTTATGTTATCTGTCATTGAAGAATTGATGCAGATAATGCCAGTATCATTAAAGGATAAAAAACACGATAAAGTTTCTCAGCAAACGCTTTCTCATTTGCGTGAAGAGGTTGTTGAGTTTGAGAGAAAGCGTTCTATTGCTCTCAAAGTCTAGGAAAGCTTTTAGCCGAATAATAATTCAGATTCATACGGTATTCATACGTCGTTTATGCTTGCAAATAAAACAATAAAAAGCCAGGTGGAAGCCCTTCGCGAAAAAATTAATTATCATAATATCAAGTATTATACTTTTGATGATCCAGAAATACCTGATAGTGAGTTTGATAAATTACTTCGTGAGCTGCAGTCACTGGAGGCAAAATATCCTGAGCTAATTTCACCTGATTCACCTACTCAACGTGTAGGCGCAAAACCTCTCAAAACATTTGGCGAGATAAAACACAGGATTCCAATGTTATCGCTGGCTAATGCGATGAATGAGGTCGAGCTCCTTGATTTTGACAGGAGAGTCCGGGAAGCAACCAAAGTGGATGTAATTGAATATGCTGCTGAACCCAAGCTGGATGGACTGGCAGTTAGTCTCAGATATGAAGATGGCGTCTTAGTCTCTGGAGCAACAAGAGGTGATGGCTCGGTTGGTGAAGACATAACGCAGAATATCAGGACAATTAATACTATTCCACTGAGACTGATTGGTGATGATATACCCTCAGTACTGGAAGTAAGGGGTGAAGTATTTATGCCTTTAAATGGATTTAAAAAATTAAATGCGATTGCTCTGAAAAAGGGTGACAAGTTATTTGCAAATCCGAGAAATGCAGCAGCAGGATCGCTCAGGCAGCTTGACCCGAAAGTTACAGCTGGTAGGCTGCTGGAAATGATATCCTATGGTATTGGTATTGTCGAAGGTGCCGAGTTACCTGATAACTATAGCGAGATCATCGACTGGTTAGGTAGTTTGGGTATTAAAACTTCCCCGGAGCGTAAAATACTGACCGGTATTAATGAATGTATTGACTATTATCATCAACTGACAGAAAAGCGTAGTCAGCTCCCTTATGAGATTGATGGGATTGTTTATAAAGTAAATAGTCTACTTCAACAGAAACAACTTGGTTTTGTTTCACGTGCTCCGAAATGGGCTATAGCGCACAAATTTCCTGCCCAGGAAGTTGTAACTATTTTACATTCTGTCGAATTTCAGGTGGGGCGGACTGGTGCTATCACACCCGTTGCCAGACTTGAGCCGGTAGAAGTGGGTGGGGTCATCGTGAGTAATGCCACATTACATAATATGGATGAAATTAACCGTCTTGGCATACGTGAAGGTGATACGGTAATAATACGAAGAGCGGGTGATGTTATTCCTCAAGTTGTTAGTGTCGTGGAAAGCAAACGCACTCGTAATAATAAAAAAATTGTTATGCCTGAAAAGTGCCCGGTTTGCCAGTCAGGCCTGGTAAAACCTGAAACTCAGACTGTGGTCAGGTGTACGGGTGGATTGTTTTGCGAGGCACAACGAAAAGAATCGATAAAACATTTCGCCTCAAGAAAGGCAATGAATATAGAAGGTTTGGGAGATAAAATTGTCGATCAACTGGTTGATGAAAATTTAGTTAGTGATCCGTCAGATTTATATAAACTAACAATTGATCAGTTGAGTGATCTTGAGCGAATGGGGCAGAAGTCAGCAACTAATCTGGTGGCGGCAATTGAGAAAAGTAAAAGTACACAATTGCATAAATTTATTTACGCGCTGGGTATCAGAGAAGTTGGAGAGGCTACATCTCGTGCGCTAATGGAGCACTTAGGTAGCATAGAGAATCTAATACGCGCAGGAAAAGAAGAGTTGGAATCAATACCTGACGTTGGGCCGGTTGTCGCAGATAATATTATTCATTTTCTTCAACAGGAGCATAATAGGGATGTGATTCAGCGATTAATTTTTGATGGGGTCACGTGGCCTGAACCTGAAGTACAAAATAAGATTGTTGCTGGTGTGACTGGTTTAACATTTGTTATTACTGGAACATTTACTGGGCTTTCAAGAGATGAAATCAAAGGGCGTTTGCAATCACTAGGAGCAAAGGTGGCAGGTAGTATTTCCAGGAAAACAGACTATCTTGTCGCAGGCGAAAAAGCAGGTTCAAAATTACAGAAAGCAAAAGATTTAGGTGTTGAAATATTAGATGAACAAAAATTGCTGAAATTGCTTGGTTCTGACTAGATGAATCGGATTGTAAAATATTTTCTGCCGTTATTGATTTATTTTGTTTTTAGTGGTCCGGCTTATGCTGCTAGCAAGTGTTTGTATATCGCATCTTATCATCATGGTTATGAGTGGAATGACGGTATACAGCACGGAATAGAAAAAATATTAGCCGGCAAATGTGAACTAAAAATATTTTATCTGGATACAAAAAGGAATGCAAAAATTGAGTGGGCCAGGTGGAAAGCAAAGCAAGCTGTCAAGCTGATTGATGAATATAGCCCAGACATAGTGCTTGTGTCAGATGATAACGCATCGCGTTATGTCGTTATGCCATATTACAAAAACAGTAAGATACCTTTTGTTTTTTGTGGGCTGAATTGGAGCATGAGTGAATATGGGTATCCTTATAATAATGTTACCGGGATGATAGAAGTAGCGCCTATTAAACCATTGATAAAGCAACTTAAGTTGATGCGGTCTAACATTAAAAAAGGTATATTTATTTCAAGTGACGCCATAAGTGAACATAAGGATTACAATCATTACAAGAAAGATTTTTCCAAACATGGGATAAAACTTGATGCTACATATGTGCGTACATTCAAGGAATGGATAAAACAGTATAAAAAAGCACAGCGGTATGACTTTGTGATTATAGGGAATAATGCAGGAATCAATGATTGGTACAAGCCTGAAGCAGAACGAATTGTATATAAGTATACACGAAAAATTACTGTGACCACATACCAGTGGATGTTACCGTATGTGGTCCTGGGTTTTACCAAGATACCAGAAGAACAAGGTGATTGGATTGCGCGGGTTGCATTATCAATTCTAGGTGGGATTTCACCATCGAAAATACCCGTGGTATATAATAGACAATGGGATATGTGGATTAATCCTGTTGTGATCAATAAGATAAAATTAAAAATACCGTATTTGTTATATAAACGAGCCAAGCATTTTACTAATTGATGAAAAAAAAGAAACTCATATATATCCCATATAAAACCATATTGTTAATTTCTATGGTTTCTATTGTTATGCTGATTGCTGTGCTTGCGTTTTCCGTCTGGAAAGATTTGCAACATGCTGAAGAAAAATTGAATCAACATTCTCAGCAACTTTACAAGGATCTGTCAGACAATATTAATGATATTAATGCTGTTCTTAGTAGTTTCGTGGCGTTGCATAACACGGTCGAAATTATAGATGCGGAACAATTTTCGCAATATGCAAATGAAATGTTGCGTAATTACCCGCGCATACATGCGATAAAGTTATTAACAAAAGTAGATAATGATTATCGAAAAGTTTTTATTGATCAAATGAGGGAAGATAGGATTCCTACTTTTGACATTATTGAAGGTAATCATGATATCAGTGATAGTTGGCGGCCTGCTTTAAAAAGACCATTTTATTTCCCACTAACGGCTATGGAGCCTCTCCTGCCCGAGCGAATTATTGAAATGGGATTCGACTTGTATTCCAATCCGGTGTACCGACAAGCAATTGATATGGCTATTGATTCTGGTAAGGCCGTATCCGCGGCCTCTGTTAAAATAATGAATGGTGATAATGGATATATCGTGCTTAAACCTGTTTTTTCTGGCCGTGTATTACCTGAGTCTAAATATGAGAGGCGTTCCCAGGTTTTATATATTGTCGCCGTTCTTATGAAGGCAAATGATTTACTAACGTCTATTAAGACGCGAAAAGGTCTTAAGATTGAACTTTATAAAAATAACAATATTGATGAGCGATTAAATCAAAAAGTTCATGCATTTATGAATGATGTTAATAAATCTGCTAGTAAATCCTTCAGGTTTACAGAGTATAGTTTTAATAAGGTGATTAATAAAGATGGGCAGTCATTATTATTGTCTATCTCTTCACCTATTAATTTAGATGTGGTTAGGACCCAAGTCATTCTGGTTGTTCTCGTGTTATGGGGTTCTTTTTTATTCCTGATTTTTTTTATAGTGAACATGCATTACGAAAGACTTGAAGAGCGTGATGAGTCATTCAGTGCATGGCAGTGGGAGAAAGAAAGAGCCGACGTAACGCTTCATTCTCTTGCTGATGCTGTTATTACTACCAATCTTCATGGTGTGGTTGAATACATGAACCCTGTTGCCGAGAAGTTAACGGGCTGGAAAAGCGATGATGCCAAGGGTCGAGGCATTGAGGATGTGTTTAAACTTGTTGATGAAAGTAATGATATACCGATAGCATCACCTGTAGTGGAGTGCATCCAGAGAGGTGTAACGAAACAGTCATCAGGTGATGTGTCACTGGAGCATAAAAATGGAGAATATAATTCTGTCGATTATTCAATTGCTCCTATGTATGGCAACCAAAATATGGTATTGGGTTCCGTATTAGTATTTCAGGACGTAGGCTCGGAACGTATGATGTCAAAATTGCTTACTTATCAGGCGACGCATGATGATCTGACAGGGTTGCATAATCGTCGTGAGTTTGAACGCAAGATGTCACGGGCGATAGACCGTGTTTTTAAATACAAGGATCGTTATATATTGCTTTATATGGATCTGGATCAATTTAAAGTTGTGAATGATACTTGTGGACATGTTGCAGGTGATTTAGTTTTAAGGCAAGTAGCAGAGTTGATTGCACCCTATGTAAAAGAAAGAGAAACCTTTGCTCGGTTGGGTGGCGATGAATTTGGTATTCTTTTGGACGATTATACACTTAGTGAAGCCAAAACTATTTCTAAAGAAATTCTTGATGCAGTGAGAAAGTACCGTTTTCATTGGTCAAATAAAGTATTTGAAATTGGTATTAGTATTGGCATCGTTGATATCGATGCGGATATGCAATCAATTAGTAACATTATGAGTTATGCCGATGCTGCATGTTATATGGCAAAAGATATGGGTGGTAATAATATCCAGGTATACCAAATGGACGATGAGGACTATAAGGCCAGAAAAGATCAGATGAAGTGGGTTCAGAAAATTACTCAGGCATTTGCAGATAGTCGTTTTATTTTGTACGCACAAAAAATTGTTCCATTAAAAAATGATGATGGAGATGAGCATTATGAAATTTTGATGCGCATGCTTGATGACAATGGGGATGTGATTGTCCCTCAGGAGTATATAATTGCAGCTGAGCGATTTCGAACGATGAGAGATATTGATCGTTGGGTTGTAAGAAATGCTTTTATAAGTATTCAAAAATATGTAAGAAAATTAAATAATGATCCTTCTTTAGTGAAAAGATGTTTTTCCATTAACTTGTCTGGGCAAACTGTTGGTAGTAATACTGCACTAGAATATGTAAAAGAACAGTTGCAGGAGTACCCTGAAATTATCGATTGTATTATTTTTGAAATTACGGAAACTGCTGCTATTTCTAATTTGACGAGTGCTAAACGTTTTATTTCTGAGCTTAAAGCAATAGGCGTTAAATTTTCACTGGACGATTTCGGTACAGGTGTGAGTTCGTTTAATTATTTAAAAAATCTGAATGTTGATTATCTGAAAATTGACGGTGTTTTTGTTCGTGAAATTATTTCAGACTCAGTTGATTATGCGATGGTAAAATCAATTTCTCAAATAGGTCATGTTATGGGAATTAAAACGATTGCAGAGCACGCTGAAAGTGATTTGATTTGTGACAAGCTTCGAGAGATGGGTGTTGATTATGCGCAGGGATTTTGTTTGCATGAGCCTGAGGCGTTGGATAATCTGGTGTAGAGTAACTATTCAGTCTAACGCTAACTGACAGGGAAGACCTTCTTATATGGTTTTACTGTTACTTTATTAAAAACACCTTCTGTAGAATACGGATCGTTATTAGCCCAGTCTTGTGCTTCTTCCAAATCATTGAATTCAGCAACAATTAAACTGCCTGTAAATCCGGCGGAACCTGGATCCTCGGCATCAATTGCGGGGAATGGGCCGGCAAGTAGTAAACGCCCTTCATTTTGTAGTGTTTTGAGTCTGGTTAGATGTTGTTCGCGAACAGTGAGCCTTTTTTCAAGGCTGTTGTCACTGTCTTCACCCATTATGGCGTATAACATTTTACTCTTCCTCGGCGGGTTCTTCTTGTATGTGTCGAGAAAGGTATATTCCCTGAATCACAACAAATGCAAAAGTTAAACCCAGCATACCGTAGACCTTGAAATCTACCCAGGCGGTTTCACTGTAATGTGTAAAAACATACCAGTTAAGGAAACCAAGTCCGATAAAAAATATAGCCCAACTAAGATTAAGGCGAATCCACACTGGTTTGGTGACAGTGATAGCATTGGTCATCATGCGTTCAACAATTGTTTTCTCGCCGATAAATTGGCTGCCAATAAAGGCAAGACCAAAGACCCAATTAATAATACTAACTTTCCATTGTATAAAAACAGGATCATGTAACAGAATGGTAGCGCCACCAAATATTGTAACGAGCACGACGGTAATGACATGCATTTTTTCAATTTTGTTATGTTTAATCCAGTTGTAGGCTATCTGGATCAGTGTCGCAACTATGATTGCACCTGTGGCTACATATATATCATTGTCATAAATCTTGTAGGCAGCATAAAAGGCAATCAGTGGGAAAAAATCAAATAAAAATTTCATATATGTATCGTTTTATTGTTTAGTTTAAAATTAAGGTATACTGTGGATATTCTAGCATTTTTTTTAGAAAATACTTAGTATCAAATTAGCTATTTCCCCGGGAATAACCATGCTCTATGACTTACATGCTCATTCAACCGCATCAGATGGCACGCTAACCCCGACTGAACTGGTAAAGAGGGCTAAAAGTAAAGGTGTCGATGTCCTGGCATTAACGGACCACGATACAACGGCAGGCCTGAGCGAGGCATCTCTCATCGCTGACGAGCTTGGTATTACCCTGGTTAACGGCGTTGAGATTTCAGTTACCTGGGAGAAAATGACTATCCATATACTGGGGCTGAGCATTGACCCGGAAAACCAGGCATTACAAGAAGGGTTGCAAGGCTTGCGAAACTTCAGGCAGTGGCGGGCAGAAGAGATTGGACGTAAGCTGGAAAAATCTGGTATAGAAGGTGCATTAGCCGGGGCAAACAAATTTGTTAAGGGCGGACTTGTCAGTCGAACGCATTTTGCTCGTTATCTCGTTGAATGTGGTAAAGCAAAAACGGTCAGTGATGTGTTTAAAAAATACCTTGTCAATAACAAACCTGGGCATGTGCAGGGCCAGTGGGCTGATCTTGAAGAGGTAATAAGCTGGATCAAGGGCGCAGGTGGTAGTGCAGTAATTGCTCATCCTGCCCGATACAGAATGAGCGCGACCAAATTGAGACGGTTTATTGAAACGTTCAAGGCGTTTGGTGGGACGGGCATTGAGGTTGTCTCTGGTAGTCATAGTCCAAATGATCGTCGTAATATGGCTTTATACGCCAAACGTTATTCATTGCTGGCTTCCCAGGGATCTGATTACCATGGGCCAGAAAATCCCTGGATAGAGCTTGGGAAATTACAACAACTCCCATCCAGCTGTGAACCTGTCTGGGCATCCTGGTCATGAGCCAGTTTTTTCAGATACACCCGGATAACCCTCAAATGCGTCTAATCCATAGAAGTATCGAGATTCTTAAAAATAGTGGTGTTATTGCTTATCCTACTGATTCAAGTTATGCCCTTGGATGCATGATGGGTGACAAGGTTTCGCTGGATCGCATAAGGAAAATCAGGCAGGTTTCAAATGACCATAACTTTACGCTGGTTTGTCGTGATTTATCTGAAATTGCAGCCTACGCAAAGGTTGATAATTCTGCCTATCGGCTTGTACGTAAGCTGGCACCTGGACCCTATACATTTATTTTCAAGGCGACAAGTGAAGTGCCCAGGCGTTTGCAGCACCCCAAGAAAAAAACAATTGGTATTCGGGTGCCCGATAATCCCATCACGCAGGCATTATTAAATGAATTAGGCGAGCCGATAATGAGTTCGACATTGATGCTTCCGGGTGATGAGCTACCCATGGTGGAACCTTATGAAATGAGGGAGCGATTGCAACATGATGTGGACCTTATTATCGATGGTGGAAATTGTGGTTTTGATGCCACGACAGTACTGGATTTCCTGGATGGGCCTGTGCGAGTTGCACGTGTAGGTCGTGGTGATATCTCTATTCTGGATTAATCGATAAGATGACAGTCTTGTTATTAATATTGTTTACATGTATTGCTGGCCTTGTTTATTCAAGCTTTATGCTATGGGATATCGTGACAATTATATCGGGTCGAAATGTTTACGGAATACAATTTGCTAAGGAATATTTGCTGATGAGCAGCTATGTGTATACCCCCAAAAGGTATAAAAAATATACATTGTTTTTTGTTTGTTGCTCAATCGGGTTATTATTTAGCCTGCTTGGTTTATACTTGATATTATAATTATAAAAAACATGATGTTATATTATCTATCTAGAATAATTATCAACTAAATTAATGGCTAATTTCTCAAGAATGTCTCATAAAGAAAAGGTATAATGCTCACATGACTGAATTTACGCTGCTACAGAAAATTAGCGTATGGGTTGTACCTGTTCTTTTTGCGATTACTGTACATGAAGTTGCTCATGGATGGGTCGCAAGTCGTTTCGGGGATTTGACAGCCAAGATGCTGGGTCGGTTAACATTGAACCCGATAAAACATATTGATCCCATTGGAACAATACTGATACCTGCCGTGACAATGTTCTCTGCCGGGTTTATTTTTGGTTATGCAAAACCGGTTCCTGTCAGCTATCAGAACCTGAATCACCCGAAAACAGATATGGCCTGGGTCGCTATCGCAGGGCCTGGGGCAAATTTGTTTATGGCCTGTTGCTGGGCAATATGGATCAGGTTGATAGTCTTATTGGGTGAAGCTAGCGGTGATACGGGTTTATTTTTGATTTCTATGGGTGTTGCAGGCATATTCGTTAATATCATTTTGATGGTAATTAATCTGATTCCGATACCACCACTGGATGGCGGTAGAGTGTTGGTGCAGATATTGCCAGCTAAATATGGAGATCAAATTAGTCGTCTTGAGCCGTTTGGATTTCTAATCCTTATCGGGTTATTAATGTTGGGTATTTTGGGTAAGCTGGTTGGGCCTATAATTATGTTGCTAATGGGCTGGTTCTCGGGTCTCGCCGGGATTTCCAGTCAGGTATTTACGGTTATTTTATATGCACTGGGTGCATATTCACATTAAGTGAAGGAGTAGTTTTGAGTTCGGTCGTAGCACAACAACGTGTACTATCAGGTATGCGCTCTACAGGCGCCTTACATCTCGGACATTACCATGGGGTGTTGAAAAACTGGATCAAGTTACAGCATGAGTACGAATGCTTCTTTTTTGTCGCCGACTGGCACGCACTGACGACGCATTATGAAGATACCTCTAAAATTGAAAATCATGTTTGGGACATGGTGATTGATTGGCTGGCTGCTGGAGTGAATCCGAGTTCTGCCAAGCTGTTTATACAGTCACGCATACCTGAACATGCTGAATTACACCTGTTGCTTTCTATGATTACTCCTATTGGATGGCTAGAGCGCGTGCCGACCTATAAGGATCAACAGGAGATGTTGAAAGAAAAAGACCTGGCTACTTATGGCTTCCTTGGTTATCCATTGCTCCAGAGTGCCGATATCCTCATGTACAAGGCTGGAATGGTGCCGGTAGGCGAAGATCAGGTAGCTCACGTTGAACTTACGCGAGAAGTTGCGAGGCGTTTTAATCATATTTATGGTCGTGAGCCTGATTTTGAAGAAAAATCAGAAGCCGCTATCAAAAAAATGGGTAAGAAAAACTCAAAATTATACAAGAGCTTAAGGACACAATATCAGGAAAAGGGTGATCATGAGGCCCTTGATACCGGGCGCGCACTTCTGGATGGAATGCAAAATCTGACCATCAGTGATCGCGAGCGTCTGTATGGATATCTGGAAGGCGGCGGCCGTATGATACTGGTTGAACCTGAGTCTTTGCTGACACCAGCATCAAGGATGCCGGGGCTTGATGGGCAAAAGATGTCGAAGTCTTATGGTAACACCATTGCGTTACGTGAAGACCCGGAGATCATTGAGAAAAAGTTACGTACAATGCCAACCGACCCGGCACGTGTGAGGCGTACAGATGCCGGTAATCCGGCGCAATGCCCAGTATGGCAACTACATGAAGTTTACTCCAATGACGAAGTGCGAAAATGGGTGCAGGAAGGATGCACAACAGCCGGTATAGGTTGTGTTGATTGTAAGCAGCCAGTAATAGATGAAGTGTTAAAGGAGTTGGCACCGATACGTGAGAGGGCAGTCCAATTTATTGAGGATCCTGCTGCAGTGCATGCTATTATAGCCGAAGGCTGTGAGGCGGCCAGGGATGTGGCACGTGACACCATGGATGAAGTAAGAGATGCGATGGGATTATCGTATAATAATTAATTGGTTATAATATAAACTTAAGCTAGTTTATTAATCTGGATACGTCTGGTTGTTATGACAGAGCAAGAAAAAAATAAATTAACCCTGGTCTCTTCTAATGACGAGCTGCAGGAGATAGTGAAGCCCGATTCAGAAATGCCAAAGCAGGCAGAAATGCCCTTTGCTATTGTTCAGGGTGAGGCTGTTACTGACTTGCCGCAGGATTTGTATATTCCACCTGATGCGCTTGAGGTATTTCTTGAAGCCTTTGAGGGCCCACTGGATTTATTACTCTACCTGATCAAGCGTCAGAATCTTGATATTCTTGATATACCGCTTGCGGAAATTACAGGGCAATATATGGATTACATTGCCCTGATGGAAGAATTACGTCTTGAACTAGCCGCAGAGTATCTGGTTATGGCTGCAATGCTGGCAGAAATAAAATCCAGAATGTTGCTACCCAGGCCCGTAGAAGATGATGCAGATGAGTCTGATCCACGTGCCGAGCTGGTCAGGCGTTTGCAGGAATATGAGCGTTTCAAACAAGCGGCTGAGGATATTGACCGGTTGCAACGCCTGGGACGTGAAGTCCATCCTGTTACTGTTGAGTTCGTCGAAAAAACAGTCATTAAAATGGAGCCGGATGTTGATCTCAAGGAGCTCCTGATCGCCTTTAAGGATGTATTACATCGTGCAGAGATGTTTACGCACCATCATATTGCTATGGAACCATTGTCTGTACGCGAACGCATGTCTAAGGTGCTGAGTAGTGTAAATGCAGACAGTTTTACTGAATTTACCGCGCTGTTTGATGTTGAAGAAGGTAGGATGGGTGCGGTAGTGACCTTGTTGGCGATTCTTGAATTGATCAAGGAGTCTTTGCTGGAATTGGTGCAAGCCGAACCTTTCAGTCCGATACACGTCAAGGCAGTTTCTGCGAGTGAAAATAAACCGGTTCTGGTTGAATCTGAATCTGGTTCACAGAGTAATTAACGGATTCGCCTTCATAATAACTGTGGGCAAATTAACATAAATATTATTTCAGGATTTTACGTCAATGAGTGAGCAATCGTTAAAAACTATACTTGAAGGGGCATTACTAGCGGCCGGCCGCCCTTTATCTATTGACCAAATGCTTTCCTTGTTCCTTGACAGTGAGCAACCGGGACGTGACGATATTCGTACTGCACTGGATGAATTGAGCGAAGACTTCAAAGAACGATCAGTTGAATTAAAGCAGGTAGCAAGTGGTTATCGAATACAGGTTAAGGAAGATTATTCTGAATGGATTTCACGTCTTTGGTCAGAACGACCATCCCGTTATTCACGTGCCTTGCTCGAAACACTTTCACTAATGGCATACCGCCAGCCGATTACGCGTGGCGAAATTGAAGACATACGCGGCGTTAGTGTCAGCTCTTCGATTATTAAAACATTACAGGAAAGAGACTGGATAAAGGTAGTAGGACATCGAGACGTACCTGGAAAACCAGCCATGTATGCCACCACTAAAACCTTTCTGGATTATTTTAGTCTGACATCATTAGATGACCTTCCTACACTGGCAGAATTACGTGATATTGACAGTATCAATGCCGAACTTGATCTGGAAATTCCTGGAGTACCATCTGCTGCCAAGGCAGAAGAAAAGCCTGAACAGGTTTCAGATGAAATTGTTGAAAATATGACTGCCGAAGCTGATCAGGTAGTAGTTGATTCCACTAATAATGATGAAAGCTCTGTTGAAGCTGAAGCCTGATTCAGGATATTTATGTCAGAACGTATTCAAAAAGTATTATCCAGGTTGGGTGTGGGCTCACGTCGGCAGATAGAAGCCTGGATACGTGAAGGTAAAATTCAGATTAATAAAAACCCGGCGAAACTAGGTGATCATATCAGTAGCGATGATCGCGTATATGTTAATGGAAAAAAAATAGATCTGAGTAATAGTGAGGAAGTAGAGCGCCGGGTTATTATGTATTACAAGAATGAAGGTGAGATATGCAGTCGTGATGACCCTGAGCATAAAGACTCAGTGTTCGATCATCTTCCTAAATTGAAAAGTGGTCGCTGGATCTCAATAGGGCGACTGGATCTTAATACTTGTGGATTATTGTTATTCACTACCGATGGTGAGTTAGCCAATCGACTTATGCATCCTTCGTTTGAGATAGAACGTGAATATGCATCACGTGTTTTGGGCGAAGTGCCTACAGACGCTATCAACAATATGCTGGCCGGTGTTGAATGTGAAGATGATGTACTTAAATTTGACAGCGTCCGTGATGCGGGCGGTAGTGGAGCGAATCACTGGTATCATGTGATATTACATCAGGGGCGTTACCGTGAAGTAAGACGTTTGTGGGAATCACAAGGCATAAAAGTCAGTCGTCTTAAGCGAGTCAGATATGGCTCGGTCAGTTTACCAAGATCATTACGTCAGGGTCGGTGGGAAGAGCTGGACATGAAACAGATCAACACACTTCTAGATCTTACAGGTATGGAAAAGGTTAAACAGCCTAGCAAAAAGTCATACTCAAAGACGCCGTATAAAAAAACTTCTCCATACAAAAAGAAAACGTCAGGGAAGTATAACAAAAGACATTAATAACCCAAGTTTAGCCTGATTATCAAATGGCAAACCCTATATATCACTTGTATCAAACTCTTCTGCAACATTATGGCTCACAGTCGTGGTGGCCGGCAGAATCCACCTTCGAAGTTATGATAGGCGCTGTATTAACACAAAATACCGCCTGGACTAATGTAGAAAAAGCCATCACTAACCTGAAAAATAATAGTATGCTGTCATCAAATGCCATTCTGGGTGTGACCGATGAGCAACTGGCAGAGTTTATTCGGCCTTCAGGGTACTTTAATGTCAAGGCAAAGCGATTAAAGTCTTTGTGTTCATGGTATCAGGAGCATAACGGCTTTAATGGTCTTAGTCAGCTGAATACATCACTATTACGTAACAAGTTATTAGCTGTGCATGGTGTGGGGCCTGAAACAGCGGATGATATATTGTTATATGCATTCGAACGACCGGTTTTTGTAATTGACAGTTATGCCAGAAGGTTATTTTCAAGAACAGATTGTGCCGATAGCGATGAAACATACAATACGCTAAGAATTCTCGTCGAAAAGGCGCTAGACTATAATTTGTCTGATCTAAATGAGTTCCATGCGTTGATAGTTTGTCACGCAAAACAACATTGTAAAAAACACCCTGACTGTCAATATTGCCCGGTAAATGATAGTTGTGATTACCATCAAGGAAAGGTGATAAAGTGAAATTGTTAGAAAAATTAAGAGCCGATTTTCCGAATGAATCGTTGTCATTTTCAGAAGTTGATGATGGTGTTGTTCTTATTAAGATAAACAATCAATATGCAAATGCAAGCATCAGTTTACAGGGTGCCCAACTGTTTGAGTGGGTACCAAATAATCAACACCCTGTGATTTGGGTGTCAGAAGATGCAGTGCATAAAAAAAATAAATCAATTCGGGGTGGGATTCCGATATGTTGGCCATGGTTTGGAGCGCATGATTCTGAATCGCCTTTTCCTGCGCATGGGTTTGCGCGTAGTCAGGAGTGGGAATTGTGTGGTGTGAATGATTTGCATGACGGTTCAACGCAACTAGAATTTAAATTGGCAGACAAGCCTGAATGTCAACATTTCTGGCCATATAAAACCATGCTCGAGTTACGCGTTACTTTAGGGTTAAATCTTGCATTGAATTTAACAACAGCTAACCTCGCGGAGGAAGATTTTGTGCTGACGGAAGCGCTGCATACCTATTTTAATATCAGTGATATTAAAAATATTACAGTAGAGGGCCTGGACGAGTGTGATTATCTGGATAAAGTTGATGATTTTGAATTGAAGAAACAAAGTGGCGTGATTAAGGTTGATAAAGAGACTGACCGTGTATACATCAATACTGAAAAAGCTGTAAGTATTATAGATGACAGTTATAAAAGAAAAATTACTGTAACCAAGAATGGAAGCTTATCTACAGTCGTCTGGAACCCTTGGCAAGATAAAGCCAATGAGATAGGTGATATGGGCAAGGAAGGATTTCGTCATATGATCTGTGTTGAAACAGCTAATGCATGTAATAATAAGATTAGATTGTCTAGTGGAAAATCGCATGTAATGTCAGTTGAGTATGCCATTAATGAGATTTGAATGAATCAGGCTTTATTAGAATTATGTAATATAACGGGAATATGATGGTGTTATTTAAACTTGAGAAGAATGATTATATTGAACTTAACAGTCTTTTAAAGGTGACAGGTTTGTGCGAAAGTGGTGGCAGAGCAAATCAACTGATCAGTAATGGTGATGTAGCTGTTGACGGGAAATCAGAAACCAGAAAACGCTGTAAAATAAGATCGGGTCAGATAGTTAAACTAGATGATCAAACAATCAAGATAGAATAGTCAACGAATTGGGAAGCCGTTCACAGTATGACTGTTAATAAAACACTAAAGATAAAATGTGATGGCAAAAATATTCTGGGTTGAAGATCAGTTGCACTGGATCGAAAAATTTAAGGATGTATTGAAAAATGCTGATCTTGATGGTGGCCCTAATGATCTGGATATTTATAAATACAGTGAATCCGCACGTCAGCAGATAGCACTTACCAAACAATCTGATGGACCGGATATAGCTTTGCTTGATGCAAAGATGAATGGTAATGATCAGGCAGGATTCGCTGTTTCAGCTGCGTTATTAAAAAAATGGCCGGGATTACCTATTATATTTTTCTCTGAGCACTCTGGAACAGAAATAGAAAAAGATGCTCTATCGGAATATCAGGTATCTGACTTTATTGCAAAACACCAAAATAATGTTGAGCAGGTTTTATGTTGGCGCCTAAAAGCTGCCTTGAGACAAAAGGCAGTTAATGCAGATAATGTTTCTATACAGACTGGTAGCATTCTAAATAGCGGCGATTTGAAAATGGATCTAGATACATGGGAAGTATACTGGAGGGGTACTCGATTAATGAACCCGGATAATCCCAAAAGACCTTTGGCTCCTACGCCTAGAAAAATATTACGTTGCCTGGTTGAGCGCTCTCCGAGGCCCGTAACAACCAGGCAAATAGCTGAATTTCTCGATATGGACCCCGATGAATATTCCTATGCAACCTACAGGCAACATATTAAAACCCTGCGTCGGTCTATTGACAACGCTGACGGTGGAAGCAAAGATTTTCTTGATGTCTGCAAAGCAGGTAAAGGTATTGTTAACTGTGGCGATAAAGGTACGTATAGTTGGGTTAAAATACTATAAAATGGCCGGATATCTAAATGAATAAAACCATAATAAAATTCCCCTGGTTTGGTGTTGCCAGTAGTCTTGCCTATATTTTACTCTTGATTGCCTTGGCAGATGACCGGGGGTTAGACATTATTGGTTCTACAATGGTAGGGGTACTAAGCGCAGACCTAACAAAATTGTTTTTACTGTTAGTGGTTATTTTTTCTTTTACATTGGATTTTATGCGCTGTAAGAAAGCGGGTAGAGAGTTTGATGAGCGACTCCAATCGAGGGAAGAACAAATCGATGAGTTATTCAAGAGTAAATATTCTTTACAGAATAAAGCCCATCGTTACTCCGGCCATGCTGATAAATTAAAATTATTTATCAGTGATAAATTACTCGAATACATAGAATATGATGAAAAATTCCTACATTTCAAAAATATAGCATCAGAAGTAAGACATAACGGTGTCATAAGTTATGACAAGGTTACATCAATATTAAAAGAATTGATAAATTCTACTGAGAATGATGAAGAAAGGATTAAGTATCAGAAGGCACTAAATAGTATGGTGTATCTATGGGACCTTCTGGATTTATCGACAACAGATAATATCGCTTTGTATATTGCAAACAAGTTATATGAGTGTGAAGAAGTGTATTACCGTAAAGTGCTTGATAATCAGCATGAGACACCTTTTTCTCCATCTTTTTCTATTAAAGATGCCATAGTAAAGTCCCTTGAAGGTTTTGTTCGTGATCAACTGCAATATATTGAAAGTACAAAAAATGATCCATTTATTTATGAAGATGATCAAATCCAGGTCTGCCTTGATAATGTAGGCGAGTTTTTTGGTAATGAAAATTACATTGTTCTTGTTATGGAAAATATGATCAACAATGCCTTATATTACTCAGATCAAAAAAAATATAAAAACCAATATGCCAAACTCTCGCTAAACCTGCTTGCAGTGGAGCAATATGCGGTAATAAAAATATATAACCCGGGCCCACTAATTCCCGATGATGTAATGGATAAAATCTATCAGTTGGGCTTTTCAAGTAAAAGGAGTAAAGGCCCACAAGGTAAGGGACTAGGGCTTTATTTTGTGAAACAAATAGTATCTGGATATGAAGGGAATATTGATTTTAAAAATATCATTAATCAGGATAATAAATATATTATACGCGTTGAATGTGAGAGTGGCGATGTCGTTAATGAAATAGTTGAAGTTGTTATTAATCCAAATGGAAAACCTTCGTGTAAGACTGATGATGAATCGATTAATAAATCGTATCGATTTAGAGTAAATGAACCCATTAAGGGTATTGAAATATCACCGCATGATAGCAAGCAAACCCATGTCTTCAATGAATTTGATCATTCAGGCGAAACTACGTTTATTGATCCAGAGTTCAGATCCAGACCAAACTGGTGTCTCGAAGTTCGAGAAAAAACCACGTCAACAGAAATAATATTTAAACCGCTTGATACAGTTGGTGTTGAATTTTCGATAAAAATACCAACTGCAGCGTCACGTATGGAAACTGATTATCATGATTATGATGATAATAAGGAGCTGGATTCACCAGATGAATACGATGAGGTATTATTTGAAGATGATTTTTAGCTATGAAGTTATATAAAAATCATGTGATAGTTTATTTATAAAAAACAAGCTTTTACAATTTATCCCACCTAAATTATCATTATTTTCACAGTTTTTTCACAGCCTATTGTTACAACTATACCAAGCGGATCAGGTTTTATAGACCAGGTTCATCATTTCGAATAATTGTATAAGTGGACAAGAGGTGTGATATGAATAATTCAGAACTATTACTAATATGGTCAGACAATCCGACTGTTTCAGTTGTTATATGGGCGACCCTGATTATTTTAGCAATGTATCTTGGGAGGCAATCCGGGCACAAATTTATTACAGCATTAACCGGGTTGTTAAATACTGCTTTCAAAATTACATCTGAAACGTTAATTAATTTTGAAGAAAAGATAGTTAAGCGAAATAAACAAGTTATTCTGCATGAAGGCAAACAGGCAACAGAACGAATGATTGAGCGTGAATTTCATCGAGTGAATTCATTAGTGGCATTGGATTTGAGTGGTTATCCAGCTGTACAGAGAAAAATTACAGATACAATCAATAAGATTGAGGCTGATTACCAGGCATCTAATGAAACGCCTCCTTCACCTCCAGACTGGCTGGAAGCTGTAGAGGCAATTTCAAAAGTGAAAAGCAAGGGTGATAGTGCGGTCGATAAGATTTTGACTAATATCCAGCACTCACTTGAAACTGCGCATGACGAGACAATGAAGGAATATCGTAAGAGTAGCTTTAACCGATTGCAGTATTTAAAAAAGATGCTGCCTTCATGGCGATGTTTGTCACAAACTGTCGATGGCATGAGTAAGTCTATTACAGACCTTAGTGATCGTGCAGATCATATCGATAAACAGATGGGGATATACGAAAAAATCAAGGCAGAAGATGATAAGGTAGCTAATCTTCTAAGTGTATCATCAATGACACAGTTCTTTATATCTGCATTGGTTCTGATTATTGCTATATTGGGTGGTGTTATTAATTTCCAGTTAATTGCATTGCCAATGTCTGAAATGGTCGGTGGAACAAGCGAAATAGGCGGATGGAAAACCGCGGATATTGCGGCCATGGTGATTATTATGGTTGAGGTAGCGATGGGTTTGTTTTTACTGGAGTCACTTAGAGTAACGAATCTATTTGCTTTGATAGGCAGTATGGACGATAAAATGCGTCGTCGTATGATGATTGTTTCTCTTACTATCCTGACAATACTAGCAAGTGTTGAAGCGTCATTGGCTTATATGCGTGATTTATTGTCTATGGATCGTGAAGTGTTATTGCAATCACTATCGGGTGTCGCGTCAAGCAATGTGGAGTTCAGGTGGATACCATCCATTGGCCAAATGATAATGGGTTTTGTACTTCCCTTTGCATTGGCGTTTGTTGCAATCCCATTAGAGTCATTCATACACTCAAGCCGTACAGTTATTGGTATTGCGGTTGTAAATATAGTTCGAGTATTTGTCTATGTCTCAAATTTATTGATGCAGCTTACAGAGCAAGTGGGTCGTATTAGTACACATGCTTATGACATGGTTATATTTCTCCCATTAACCATTGAGCAATTGGGTCGACATTACAAGGCAACACGTGAGAAGGGTGAAAAGTCATATGTCGATATAGAAAGTACAGGGGGTAACCAATAATGAAACTCTTAAAATATATAATGATTATTACAATGGGTTCATTTCTGTTGGCATGTGAGGACACGACACCAAAATCAAAAGGCGTGTATATGCTGATTGATGTGTCTGGCACCTACACGAAAGAAATTAACAAGGCACAAAAAATTGCCAATTATTTACTTGCTAATCTCAATAGTGGTGATTCACTGGCACTTGCGAAAATTGATAGTGGCAGTTTTAGTGAAAAGGATATCATTGCCAAGGTGACTTTTGATATACGACCTAGTACGGCGACAGCTCAAAAACATCAATTCAAACGTAAGTTAGATGATTTTGTTGCCGGAGCGAAGCCTAGTTCTCATACGGATATATCGGGCGCAGTGTTACAGGCATCTGAGTATCTTAGAGAGACTAATACGAATCAAAAATATATTATTATATTTTCAGATTTGGAAGAGGATCTCGTGAAGGGACATGTGAGAAATTTCGATATCCCACTGGTAAACACCAAGGTTATTGCTCTTAATGTGACAAAATTAAGGACGGACAATATTGATCCAAGGGACTATCTTAAACGTCTGGATGCATGGGAGAAGCGTGTTTATTCCGGAGGCGGTGCCTGGAAAGTGATAAATGATATTGATCATCTGCATAAATTATTGGAGGGTTGATAGTAGATGTTCTAAACTATAAAGGTCAGTCAAATATGTTGACTGACCTTTTTTTTGTAGTGAAGAATAATTCCATGAGCCGATTAGAAAACAAATGTATTTTATATTATATTCATGATCCTATGTGCAGTTGGTGCTGGGGATTTGTTGATGTTTTGTCACGACTTAAAATGGAGCTTCCAAAGTCTGTTCAGTTTAAGTCAATATTAGGAGGGCTCGCAGATGATTCTGATTTGCCTATGCCGGAAAAAATGCAGGCGGCTATCAGTAATACATGGCTCACTATCCAGGAAACAATACCAGGCGTGGTATTTAATTATGATTTTTGGAAGCTAAATCAGCCTCGGCGGTCTACCTATCCTGCTTGCCGAGCTGTGATTGCAGCACGCATTCAAGCGCCGGATTACGATGAACGTATGACCAGAATCATACAAGATGCTTACTATAAACAGGCAAGAAATCCGTCAGATTATAAAGTCCTTATACAGCTGGCTGATGAAATAGGTTTAGATGCTAAACGCTTTGAAAATGATATATTGAGTTCAATAGTCGAAGATGAGCTTATGTCAGAAATAAGTTTTTCACGTCAAATGAATGTAAATAGTTTTCCAAGTTTGATATTGTATTTCAATGATCAGTACTTAACGCTACCTCACGATTATTTACACGAAAATAGTATGTTGGATGTTATCCATTCTATAATTAATAGAAAATAGATAATGAGGTGTTATTTTGTTTGTGCTTACGTTGAATAATAAAGTTATATATGAATATAACGGAAATACCCGACTACCTGGGCATAAACGCCGATACCTTGATGGTATGGATGATGATATGGATCAGGGTATTAAGATAGATGACGTTCTTGTCGTTAACCCAGATGCTGTACAACGTTTAGATTATGTTGTATTTAATTTAATTCAGGGGCTTGATGAAGACAATCAGGGGTTGATTCAATTAACATCTGACTATATTGCTAATCGTTATTCTGATAAATCTGTTATTAAAATTGTACAAGGCGAAGACAAAAAAATGATCTCCATTACTTATGAATGACTCAGTAGTTAGTGAAGCTGCTTTGCGACTTGTTTCCATCTTTCCTATAATCAAAATCAATAGTTAGTTATAACACCAGCGGATCAGTGCTTGAATTGAACGGCAACTTGATTTTTATATTCTTCATCAAAGACCAGGTCAATTGATATGCCGTCATCTTGTTCCACGATTTTAACTTGTTTCAAATCCCGGATGCGGTTAGCAAGGTAAGTACACATTGTTGCTGCGACAGTCTCATTATTATCTTTCAGGGCATGAAACAAGTTTGATGCAATAAATTGAGCACGCTGGTTAATGTCTGGTTTTTGAACCATTTTATCAGCGATGAGGATGCCTTTATCCATTTTTTCGTCCATTTTATCTAGGTACAGTGCCTGATGGTCGGGCAGTGGAACACTGCGATTATATTCAAGTTCGGCAGAACCATTTAGTAGTACAGCCATAATTTCGCTCATTGTTTACCTGCTTGTGTCGGATACTAACCAATTAATAATAGTGATGTATTTTACAGTAATTAGGAAATGCTAAAAAGGGGGTAGTTGGCAGGGTTATATAATTTGCTGCATTCATTTGCCATATCGTCGGGTAATTACGGGCGATATGGCAAATGGTCGGACTATTTTTCAGGTTTAATTGTTGTTATTTAGCGAGGATAGTCTGGTTTCTGCCATTGTTTTTTGCTTTATACAAGGCTTTATCGGCTCGCTCAAATAGTGTTTTGTCATTTTCTCCTTTCTTTAAACAAGCAATACCCTGACTGATAGTCACGTCGGTTGAATTTCCTCCATATTTACATTTCATACTCTCAACTGATATACGGATTCTTTCTGCTAGCTGGTAAGCGCCTTTTTGGGTTGTATTGCTTAATAATATAACGAACTCCTCACCACCATAGCGAAATACCATGTCAGAATCACGAACGTTTTCACTAATACACCCGGCAACATCACGTAATACACAGTCCCCAAATAAATGGCCGTATTGATCATTAATATTCTTGAATTTATCTATATCAAGGACAATTAATGCAAAATCATTGCTGTGTCTTTTTGCAAGTGATATTTCTCTACTAATACTACTATCAAATGATGTTCGATTATTTACATTTGTTAGTGGGTCTAATTGTGAATTAATTACAGCCTGTTTATACATTAAACTATTATGCAGAGGATTAAGCAGGCTTGATAACATGTATTCGAGTTTGATAGTTTCAGGTTCCATGAATTTCTTTGAACGAGTAAACTCGATTTCACCAAGGTTTTGGCCACCCATTAATAAACGATATTGGCATGAATGACGTTTACGATTACCGCTTTCATACATATAGCTATCAGTAGGGTGACTATAATTCAGGCTATCAAATGGGACCTTAAGCCTACATTCATGGTTATAGATTTCAAATAACTTATCCAGATCCAATGTACTATGTAGCCGATTAGTCAGTTCCAGAGTGCGTATAGCATCGTTCTTTAAGGAATGGTGTATATCTGCTTTTTTATGTATGGGCATAGTATTTATGTCTTGTGGTTGTTTGTTTATATCTGTAATGACACCGCTTTGTAACGCCATATCTCATACCTGTTTGTTAAACTATAATTAATACAATGCTAGAACCGTGCCAATGACGATCAAAAAATGTTAAATACAATAAAAACAATAAGATAAAAATTATTTCAAAACAGGATAAGTGAACATGTCATTAAATTGACGGAAATAATAGCCGTCTGGGCGGCAACTTATTGTAAAAAATGGGTTCAAATAGAGTTAGAATGATCCTAACTTGAATTGTTGAAGGAATGATAATGAAGAAGCATTTACTGACAAGTGTATTTTTAACTATATGCTTTGTTTTTGTTAGCAATATTATGGCTGCGGCTCCGCAGAAAAACCTCGGGGAAGGTATGGTTAACCCCGGGTTTCATGAAAAACCGGATTGGTTCAAGCTTTCCTTACTGGAGTTGGCTGATGATGTAAACGATGCCAATTCAAAAGGAAAACGTGTTGTTTTGTATTTTTATCAAGATGGCTGCCCCTATTGTAAAAAATTATTACAAGACAATTTTACAGATGAAAAAATAGTAGCAAAATTAAAAACAAATTTTGACGTGATTGCTATTAATATGTGGGGTGATAAGGATGTTACTGATATTAATGGCAAGGAAACGATAGAAAAAGACTTTGCTGCATCACTTAAGGTCATGTATACGCCAACCCTGTTGTTTTTAAACGAGCAAGGTAAAGTGGTTTTGCGTATAAATGGTTACTATTACCCAGAAAAATTCAGCGCGGCACTTGATTATGTTGCTGCTAAAAAAGAAAATCAATTGAGTTTCGCGCAATTTTATAAAATTAGAAAAAATCCTAAGGCCACAGGAAAATTGCATATTGAAGAGTCATACCTGCAGCCGCCCTATAATCTGGCAAACACGATACAAACAAGTGATCGTCCATTACTGGTTTTATTTGAGCAACGTAATTGTATTTTATGTGATGAGTTGCATTTGGATATCATGAAAAAAACAGAAGTTAAGGATGCGATAAAGGCACTTGATGTTGTTCTTTTGGATAGGGGATCCAAAGGTATTTTGATAACCCCCCAGGGTAAAAGGCTAAGAATTGCTGAATGGGCAGATAAACTTGATATTAAACATGCACCCAGCCTGATTTTCTTTGATAAATCCGGAGTTGAGGTATTCAGAACCGAGGCTTACATAAGAACCTTTCACGTTGCAGGTGCGATGAATTATGTAACGACAGGCAGTTATAAACAATATCCAAGTTTCCAGCGGTACCTACAAAAAGTAAATGAAGACATGACGCGAAAAGGAATCAAAGTTGATTTGATGAAGTAGAAAAGGAGTGCGGCATATCCTCGCCTAAGTCCTATCCTTGTGTTTTTTCTGTGCTTTTACGTAGCAAGAAAAATAATCAGTTGAGCCTTAAAGTAATTTATCGTTGTAGAGTCGTTTAATCATTTTTTCTACAAAAAGTCTTCAGCCATAAACAACCTGCCCGTGAAATTTTTACTGTCCTCGCCCATTAGGTAAAGAAAACCGGGGATCACAGTTTCAGGTTCAGGCAATGAAGAAGGATCTTCACCTGGATAGGCGAATGCACGCATATTGGTTCTGAGTGTGCCAGGGTCAATACTGTTAACCCTGATATTGGTATTTGACTCAAGTTCATCAGCAAGTATTTGCATCATATTGTTTAAGGCTGATTTACTCATGCCATAGGCTCCCCAATAGGCACTGCCATGTGAGCCGCAGGCATCAGTAACAAATATCATGCTGGCGTCTTTAGATTCATTTAATAATGGTATACAGTTTTGATTGATCAGAAAGGGTGCGTTCAGATTAATCTGCATGACCTTATACCATGCCTCTGGGTCATAAAGATGTAGAGGGGTAATAGTGCCCATGACTGCTGCATTATGTACCAGACCATCGAGCCGACCAAATTCCTTGTCTATTGTTTCTGCCATAGCAATATAATCATCAGCTGAGGCGCCGCTGAGATCGAGTGGATAGAGAGCCGCTTGTGGATAACTATATTTTTCAATTTCATCATAGAGTAATTCAAGTTTACTGACGTTTTTATCGAGGAGTATAGTGCTTGCACCATGTCGAGCATAAGACAGTGCAATTGCCTTTCCCAGTCCGTCAGCGGCACCAGTAATTAAAATAACACGATCTTTTAGTAGTTGATCAGAAGCCTGATAAAACGCCATTATTTTTCCTTTAATATTCTTCGATTGCTTGTATTAGTTTTGTGGCACATTCCAGTCCGCTTGATACAGCACCTTCGATTGTTGCTGGAAGGCTGGTGTCCAGGTAGTCACCAGCAAGCCAAATATTGTGGCCAATATTACCACTTTTTGGTCTTTGATGATTAATTTCATTGAAACATGCAAATGTCGCATTTTTTTCCCGTATTAAATAACTGGCTTCCGGGTCGGGCCATTGGGGGAATTGAGTCTTGATTTCACTGATTATGGCTTGAGTTAATGTGGTTTTATCCATATTCATATGCGGTCCTCTCGCGCTGACGATAGCAGCGATCAGTCCTGGTTGGCCGCAGGATTTTCTATCAATAAGCCATTGTGTCAATGTGTCTGTGAGACCTAACATATCGTCTTTGATCTGTATCACTGCTGGATACTGGAGATACAAGGTGACGATAGGTTCTTGTGAATATTTTTGTAATTGAGTTATCACTTCGGTTTCAATATGAGCGGAAAGTAATAAGCTCAGTGTTTGCTGAAAGGGCGTCGCTAGAATCAAATGTTGTACTTTGAGGTTGTTCTTGTTTGTTTCAATTTTATGCACGGCATTATCTTGTATGGATATATTTTTTAGTCGTTCGTTGGTTGTGACTATCCCGTTACCAGAGCGAATATAATTGGTAGCAGGGATGGGTAAAATATCGCCAAGACATTTTTTAGCTAGCAAGATATTGCTGTTTCTATTTGAGCCTGTAAAACTCTTTTGTAATACGGTGAGAAATACCTGCATGGAAGCCAGGTTTGTTAGCGTGTTCAGTGCCCCAAGGCACAATGGCTCCCAAAAAACCTTTATAATGTAGTCTGATTGTTTATGTTGTGTTAGGTAGTCAAGTACGGTTATGTCGGGTTCAAGTTTGAATCTACAAGCCAGCATTTTTAACCAGCACTGGCTTATAATCCATTTGTCGTTAATATTCAGGCCTTTCGCAAACGCCAGTGCGAATACCATGTGGAATGGACTGGGAAGGCGTGCAGCCTTAATCTGGAAGTTATTTGATTGGTTTCGGACAGTTAACTTAAGGGGTTTTCTTAAAAATAGATCTGACTCTCTGAGTTGTAACAGGTGAAGTAATTCGAGCGTGTTTTTATAACCACCTAAAAATATATGTTGCCCGTTATCCAGTTGTTTGTTATCGATAGTAATTGATCTGGCGCGTCCGCCAAGTGTGGGCGAGGCTTCTATCAGTCTCGGTTTGTAACCTGCTGACGTCAGTTTTACTGCAGCAGCAAGCCCGGCCCAGCCGCCGCCGGCAACGACAATGTCAGGTGAAACATTTTTATCGGCAGATTTTTTTTTCACGTCGCGCAGTTTTCCAGGCTATCCAGAACTTACGTAAAGGGGTTAGTTTTATTCGGTGCTCCATAATGCGGAAATCATCATTTTCAATTTCAGATAATATAGTTTGATAAATACTGGACATAATGACAGCGCTGCGCTGATTGCTTCTATCGTCTTTATGAAGCAATGAAAATGCTTTTGTATAGTATTTTTTTGCGCGTTCAACCTGGAATTTTAAAAGTTGTCTTACTGACTCTTTAGTTATAGGTTGTTGTAAGTCATCTGGTGTTACATTAAATTGGCTTAGTTCATCCATGGGTAGATAGATGCGTCCGCGTAGTGCATCTTCCTTGACGTCGCGAATGATGTTCGTTAACTGGAATGCGATCCCCAGATTTTCTGCAAATTTCAATGTATCTCTGTGTTGATATCCGAATATTTCGGTAGCCAACAAGCCGACAACACCCGCAGCACGATGGCAATATAATAACAGGTCATTAAAATTCTGATATTGCGCAATATGAAGATCCATCTGCATGCCATCGATGATCTCATCAAAATATTCCTTATGTAGATTGAAAGATTTTAATGCATCTGACAAGGCAAGGCTGACAGGGTGGTCGGGTTTATTGGAATAGAGGCGATTTATTTCTTCTCGCCACCAGTCTAGTTTGGATTCTGCAATGGCAGGATCGGTGCAATCGTCAACAATGTCATCAGCTTCGCGACAAAAAGTATACAAGGCAGTGATGGCTTGTCTTTTTTCAGGCGTTAAAAACAAAAAGCTGTAATAAAAACTTGAGCCACTTTTTGCTGTTTTTTGTTGGCAGTATTGATCTGGTGTCATGGAGTTACTGATGTCGGTGATAGTTTTTTCAAGTATATAATAAAACGGCTGCTAAGGGCGTGTAATATAATCCAGATCCAGTCTTTTTTATTCAATTTTGGCCGTTTAGATAAATCGCCATTGTTGTCATGCACTTTTTTCAGGATTGTCCATCCGCCTAATGTGATCATTCTTAATTCCAGTCCAATACGTCCCTTCAGTATGATACCCAGAGGTGCGCCTGCTTGTAACAGTTTAAGTGTGCGCTGAACCTGAAAGTCCATAAACGCTGCTAAATTACTAGAGTGAGCGTTGATATTAAAATCCTGTTCGCTTAATTGATGTTGTTTCATTTCATCAAAAGGCATATATATCCGGTTACGTTGATTATAGTCGGGTTGGATATCTTGCAGGAAATTGATAATTTGTAATGCTGAACAAATAGCATCTGAATAGGCTATATTTTTTTCACTATCCGCTTTGAATAATATAAGTAACATGTGGCCGACAGGATTGGCAGAATGCCTGCAGTAATCCATAACCTCGCCAAATGACAGGTATCGGTTTTTCTCTACATCCTGATTAAAGGCAATTAATAATTTTAGCAATTGTTCAAGAATGGCAGGATATTGTACAAGTGTATCTGCCAGCGCAATATAAACAGGGTCGTTGTCGGGGTTGTTATCAGCTGCGCGTAGTAATTTATTTTTGGCCGATGATAACAAGTCATAGCGTTCAGATATTGGTAGTGTGCCTTCATCGGCAAAATCATCAGCCATGCGCGCAAATGCATAAATGGCGCTGATTGGTTTGCGCATTTTTTTTGGTAGTAATATTGATGCTACCGGAAAGTTTTCATAATGACTGTTAGTGAGGCTCAGGCAATGTTGGTATGCCTGCCCAATTGTATAACTGGCGGCCATTTGGTTTATTCTTTATCCAGAGAGCGCACTGATTTTTCTATAGGGTCCGGGCTGTCTAGTTTTTTATGTGATTGTATGCCCAGATCATGCAGCTTTCTGGCGCCAGGAATAACTTGTCGCTCGAGAGAACCTACAGTTTTATTAAAGCTGTCTACACTGCTACCGAGATTTTTTCCAAGTTTGTTCAGATGTTCTCCAAATGTTGCCAGGCGTTTATAGAGGTCTTCGCCGAGTGTCCTTATTTCGTCAGCATTTTCAGTTAACGCCTCATGTCGCCAGCCATATGCAATAGCGCGTAACAAGGCAACCAGGCTGGTTGGTGTTGCCAGAATCACTTTTTGTTTCAGCGCATCTTCCAGGAGTGAGTGATCTCGTTCCAGTGCGGCAGATAAAAATTGATCGCCTGGGATAAACAGGACGACAAAATCGGGTGAGCTTTTAAATTGATTCCAGTAAGATTTGCTTGCCAATTCGCGCACACGGTTTCTTACGTTGCGTACGTGCCGGGTTAGTTCTTTTTCGCGTTGTTCATCATCTTTTGCTTCGATGGCGCTGATGTAGGCATCGAGAGGGGTTTTAACGTCAACAACAATTTCCCGGCCGGCAGGTAATCGTACAATCATATCCGGGCGGATAGCACCATCATCAGTTTGCGTGTGTTCCTGTTCAAAAAAGTCACAATATTCAACCATGCCAGCGAGTTCAGCCAGTCGTTTTAGTGTTATTTCACCCCATTGACCGCGTACCTCAGGGCGACGTAAAGCTTGCACCAGGTTTCGCGTTTCACTTTGCAGTTGTTGTTGAGTGTGGGTCATGCTCTCAATATGTTTGGTAAGCGAACCATAGGCTTCTTTACGGTCATTTTCCATCAGGCGTATCTGTTTTTCGGTTTTATCTAATGCTTCCTTGATAGGTTTGACCAGATTTTCTACGGATTTCCCCCGATGTTCGAGGTCTTTTTGTGCATGTGACTGGAATTGTTGCAATTTATCCTGTGCCAGTTTCAGAAATGATTCGCTATTATTTTTTAATGCTTCACCGGACAGGGCGCTGAAGGTTTTGGTCATTTCCTGAATAGTTGTTTCATGTGTTTGCTGATGTTCGTGCGCCTGTTTTTTTTCCATTTCCAGTGAAACTTCCAGTCTGGAATTCTGGTCACGTAGATCTGATAGTGATTTTTGCATGCGATAGGAAGCAATCAACCAGCCAGCTAAAAATGCAAGCAGTGTGAATGTGATTATTCCAATTAGGATCTCGGTTGTCATAGTGTATTCATAATAACTTAATATAAGAGTGAGTGTCAGTTATCCTTTCGAGTTAACTGTTATGCCGCTGTATCCAGTTTATAATTTCTTCGGGTGAGTGAATGCTGTCATCAGCTCCCCAGGAAGATGGGTCATCCTGTTTTTCAATATAACCATATAGAGCTATCAGTGTCTTCAGGCCAGCATTTTTCCCTGCCTGGATATCCCTTTCTGCGTCGCCAATATACAGGCATTCCGCCGGGCTGTGGCCACTTATACTGCAAGCATGCAATATGGGTTGGGGGTGGGGTTTGCGATTTTCGGTTGTATCACCGCTGACGACACAAACCGAGCGCTCAAACAGATTAAGTGCTTTCATAAGCGGGTCTGTCAGCCATGCTGGTTTATTGGTCACGACGCCCCATTGCATGTGGTTGGATTCTATAAAGTTGAGTACATTCTCCATTCCAGGAAATAACGATGTATTAACGGCAATGTTGCTCTGATAGATATCAAGCAGTCTTTGCCTGAGTGTTTCAGGATCTGTATTGTTTGTGTGGTCGTTGAAACCCAGTTTGATTAGAGCCTTACCACCATGTGAAACAACAGGTCTTATGGATTCGTATGGAAGAGGCTCCAGGTTTTCTTCCTGTCGTAGCAGGTTCAAGGCACTGGCCAAGTCAGGCGCTGTATCCAGTAATGTACCGTCGAGATCAAATAAGATGGCGTGTAACATGAAGTGGCAATCGCTTATTCAGTCGGGCGTTTAGCATATAAAATGTAATTAACATCGACATCATCACCAAGACTATAAATTTTTGTCAGAGGGTTATAACTCATACCAGTCATTTGCTGAATACTGAGACCACTCGTTCTGGCCCATTGGTGTAATTCAGATGGTTTTATGAATTTCTTATAATCGTGAGTACCTTTGGGTAGCATGCGTAAGAGATATTCGGCCCCGATGATGGCGAATAGATAGGATTTGGGATTGCGGTTGATTGTTGAGAAAAATACATGACCTCCAGGTTTAACCAGATCAAAACATGACTGGATGATCGAGGAGGGATCAGGAACGTGCTCCAACATTTCCATGCAAGTAACAACATCATATTGTGCCGGTTTTTCAATGGCGAGATCTTCGGCAGTTATTTGTCTGTAGTCAACCTCCTGACCCGATTCCAGTAAATGTAATCTGGCTACATTTAATGGGGCGGCACCCATATCAATGCCGGTAACATTTGCACCGCGTGTGGCCATACTTTCAGCGAGGATACCTCCGCCACAACCGACATCCACCACCGCTTTGCCGCTAAGGCCAGCGTGCTGGTCTATGTAATTGAGACGTAATGGGTTGATTTCATGTAGTGGTTTGAATTCACTGTTCGGATCCCACCAGCGTGAGGCAAGTTCTTCGAACTTTCGAATTTCCTGTGGATCAACATTTTGTTTTTCTTGTGTCATAGAGAGTTCATTTATTAATACGCTGTTGCCAGCTTTTTGCCTTATCCAGAATTTCCTGTTGATCCATGCGGGTTAATTTTTTGTTAGCGAGCAGATGTTGGCCGTTAACCCATACGTCCGTAATTTTATCACGACTGCCAGCATAAACCAGTTGAGATGCCGGGTTGTATAGTGGTTGTGTTTCGATAGTGTCAAGATCAAATGCGACTATATCAGCCGCTTTCCCAGCAACAAGGCTACCGGTATTGTTATCGATACCCAGTGCGCGCGCACCATTCAATGTAGCCATCTCCAGTGCTTTCATTGCAGGTATTGTGCTGGCATCGTTGGCAACGGCTTTAGCGAGTAAGGCAGCCATGTGCATTTCGCCACACATGTCGAGATCATTATTACTTGCAGCGCCATCTGTACCCAGGGCAATATTCACCCCGGCTTCACTCAGCTTGCTGACGGGGCAAAATCCACTGGCAAGTTTCAGGTTTGATTCGGGGCAATGAATGACGTGAACCCCGGCTTCGGTGATATCGTCAATTTCATGTTGTTCCAGGTGAGTCATATGGACGGCGATCAGGTTGGGCGATAGTAAGCCAAGTTTTTTCAGGCGTTCAAGTGGGCGCATATTGCAGGATTCTATACTTTGCTGAATCTCATCCTGGGTTTCATGAATGTGCATGTGGATAGGTATATCAAGCTCGTTTGATAATACCTGTATATGTTGTAATGGCTTGTCAGAAACAGTGTAGGGAGCATGGGGTGCAAATGCGGTACTGATAAGTTCTTCATCCCTGACATGATCAATTACTTCGAGTCCCTTGTTGATGTATTCATCTGCATCTGCTGCCCAAATAGAGGGGAAATCGAGGACGATCAGTCCAACTGTAGATCGAATCCCGGCATCAATGGCTACTTTTGCCGTAATGTCGGGGTAGAAATACATATCATTGAAGCAGGTTGTACCACTACGCAGCATTTCAGCGATAGCTAGTTGAGTACCATCTTTGATAAATTCCTCGTTGACATGCTGGCTTTCAGCGGGCCAGATATGCTCCTGTAACCATTGCATAAGGGGCATATCATCAGCCAAACCTCTTAAAAGGGACATGGATGCGTGAGTATGCGCATTAATCAGTCCGGGAGTGAGTGCGTGACCTGGCAGATGATGCCAGGCATCAGTTTGATACTTCTCGCGTGCGTGATCAGTGGGTAGTATTTCCAGAATACGGCCCTTATCGATAGCGATGGCTGAGTTTTCAAGTATGGTATCGGCCGGTTCAATCGGAAGTATCCAGCCGGCCTCAATAATAGTGTCTATTTTTTGCATGTTAACTATATTGTATCATTATGATCTGGATATCTTAACCCGCTTAATTCCTGTTGCATTTGACCGTCAGTATATAAATACCTTTAATCGCAATATAACCGGTTTAAACTCTATATATTAGACAAGTAAATGACATTCTATTATATACTGGGGTCAGATAGAGTCCGTCATCCATATTAAATATTATGTAGAAGATGGCTAATTTTCGAATATAAAGGAATGAAATTTGCGAATTGCATTAGTAGAAGATGATCCGGCGCAATCAAACCTGCTCAAGTTATGGCTAGAAGAAGCAGGGCATCATTGTCAGTGCTTTGATACTGGCAAATCTTTTATGCGAGATATAAGTCATGAAAGCTACGATCTGGTGATCCTGGACTGGATATTACCGGATTTGGCTGGTGATGAGATTGTTAAATGGATGCGTGCTGAGCTTGACTGGAATGTGCCTGTCCTGTTTGTGACAATTCGTGATAGTGAGGAAGATATTGTGCATGGCCTATCATGTGGTGCTGATGATTATATGACCAAACCCGTGAAACCACGTGAAATGCTAGCTCGAATAGAGGCATTGGGTCGTCGAAGTATAACCGGGCTGGATAATAACAAGTTATTTGAGCTTGGTGAGTTCAGTTGTGATCCTGCTGCCAAGATCATCAAAAAGAATGGACAGGTTATTGAAATGACACATAAGGAGTTTGATCTATCTTGCTATCTGTTCAGGAACGCCGGCAGGATATTATCGCGTGGACATATTCTTGAAAGCGTCTGGGGTAAGCAGTCTGATTTAAATACCCGAACAGTTGACACGCATATTTGTCGCATACGAAACAAACTGGCTCTTTCAGGCGACCAGGGCTGGAAATTAAACGCTATCTATCAGCATGGTTATCGACTGGAATACCTGGATAAAAACAGTAATGGAACATGATTCAATTCGCGCGATTGATTGGCGTGATGGTAACTTAATACTACTTGATCAGCGTTACTTACCAGGTAAGGAAATCGACTTTGTTTGTAGTCACCTTGATAATGTTATTGATGCCATCAAATTGATGGTTGTCAGGGGCGCGCCAGCAATAGGTGTGACTGCCGCTTTTGGTGTGGTGCTGTTAGCACGTGATCTCCATAAATTACATGGTGATCACTGGAAAGATAATATCGATTCAGGTCTTCAATCGCTTGCTGCGGCCAGACCGACAGCAGTCAACCTGTTCTGGGCAATTGAACAAATGCGTTCATCTATCGAAAATTGTCAGGCTGGTGATCCCGAGCCATTTTTGTTGCAAGTTGCACAGGACATGCTTGTCGATGATATTCGGGCTAATCAGGAGATGGGTAAATTAGGATCAGGGTTGATCGAAGAAAATAGTCAAGTGATTACACATTGTAATACAGGTTCACTGGCGACAGCGGGTTTCGGTACCGCTCTGGGCGTGATTCGCACGGCATTTCAGGACGGTAAAATCAAACATGTATTTGCAGATGAAACGCGTCCCTGGCTTCAAGGCGCACGACTAACAGCCTGGGAGCTTGTAAAAGACAATATTCCCGTGTCGCTAATTGCTGATTCTGCTGCAGCGCATTTGATGAAACAAGGCACAATCAGCTGGGTGATTGTCGGTGCGGATCGTGTCGCCGCGAATGGTGATGTTGCTAATAAAATAGGTACTTATTCCGCAGCTATTGCAGCACGTTATCACGGTGTCAGGTTTATGGTAGTGGCGCCGACATCAACTATTGATATGAACCTGGATTCAGGTGAATTAATACCGATTGAGCAACGTAGTGCCGATGAGCTAATGCAGTTCAATGGACAGTATTTTGCGGCAGAGGGGTGTGATGCATGGAATCCGGTTTTTGATATAACACCAGCCGAATTAATTGACGCTATTATCACAGAAAAAGGTGTTATCATGAAGCCAAATGCAGATAAAATTCGCGATCTAGTCTCTTAATCACCAGTCAGTAAATTTTTTTCAGCCATAAAATAATTAGGTTTTTAACATGGCAGCGTCATATGGAAAAAAGATCGAAATTTTCGACGTATTTCTCGCCAGAAGCCCTCAGAGCCGATTTAAGCGCCTTTATTTATAATGAAGTAGGTAGCGGCTTATGATATGATTCCATGGATAAGTGGCCTGAATTTTATCAATTTGAAATTTTTTGGCTTTTTGTACTAAAAATAAGGGAAGTTAATAATACTCATGGCTGAATTCGCCAAAGAAGTCCTACCCGTCAATCTTGAAGACGAAATGAAGCAATCCTACCTGGATTATGCGATGAGCGTAATCGTCGGGCGTGCATTACCTGATGTCAGGGATGGCCTGAAACCAGTCCATCGACGAGTTTTATATGCCATGAACGTCCTCGGTAATGACTGGAACAAACCTTATAAAAAATCTGCGCGTATTGTCGGTGATGTTATCGGTAAATATCACCCGCATGGTGATACGGCAGTCTACGATACGATCGTGCGTATGGCTCAGCCATTTTCACTGCGTTATATGCTGGTTGATGGTCAGGGTAATTTTGGTTCAGTTGATGGTGATGCACCTGCGGCAATGCGTTATACAGAAGTTCGCATGTCAAAAATTGCACATGAGTTGCTTGCGGATCTCGAAAAAGAAACAGTCGATTTCGTTACAAACTATGATGAATCCGAAAAAGAACCAACAGTTATGCCAGCACGTGTGCCAAGTCTGCTGGTTAATGGTTCAGCTGGTATTGCGGTGGGAATGGCAACCAACATACCGCCACATAATATTGTAGAAGTTATGAATGCATGTATTGCATTAATTGAGAACGCAGAACTCTCGATCCCTGAACTCATGGAATTCATACCGGGTCCAGATTTTCCGACAGCTGCCAGTATTAATGGATCCAGTGGTATACATGAAGCTTACCGTACAGGTCGTGGACGTATAAAAGTTCGTGCACGTGCCGAAGTAGAAGAACACGGTAAGAATCGTGAACGTATTGTCGTGACTGAATTACCATATCAGGTGAATAAAGCTCGCTTGATGGAAAAGATTGCTGAGCTGGTTAAAGATAAAAAAATTGAAGGTATCTCCGAGTTACGTGATGAGTCTGATAAAGATGGCATGCGTATGGTTATTGAATTAAAACGCGGTGAGGTTTCTGAAGTTATTCTGAATAACCTGTATCAACATACACAGATGCAAACCGTTTTTGGTATCAATATGGTTGCGCTGGTTGATGGTCAGCCACGTCTATTGAACCTGAAACAAATTCTGGAATGTTTTATTCGTCACCGTCGTGAAGTTGTCACAAGACGAACGATGTTTGATCTGCGAAAGGCACGTGAGCGCGCTCACATACTGGAAGGGCAAGCCGTTGCTCTCGCCAATATTGATGAAGTGATTGCCTTGATCAAAACATCGGCGGGGCCTGCTGAGGCGAAAGTCGGTTTGATGTCGCGGACCTGGAAATCCGGTGTGGTGTCAGATATGTTGAAACGTGCAGGTGCAGACGCCTCAAAACCAGAAGAACTGGCTGTGGAATATGGCTTGCATGGGGATGAATATAAATTATCTGAAGCCCAGGCCCAGGCTATTCTCGAATTACGATTGCAACGTCTGACTGGTCTTGAGCAAGATAAGATCGTTAACGAGTATAAAGAGTTATTATTAAAGATTGATGAACTACTGGAAATATTAGGTGTCCCTGAGCGTTTGAAACAGGTTATCAAGGAAGAGTTCCAGGAAATTATTGATCAATATGGCGATGAGCGTCGAACCGATATTGTTACAACGCAACAGGATCTGAATCTGGAAGACTTGATTAATCCTGAAGATGTCGTGGTTACCTTATCTCATGCAGGTTATGCAAAATCTCAACCGCTAACCGTTTATGCGGCACAACGACGTGGTGGTAAAGGTAAGGCAGCAACCAGTGTCAGGGAAGAAGATTTTGTTGATAAATTATTTATTGCCAATACTCACGATACCATTTTGTGTTTCTCCAGTCGGGGTAAGGCTTACTGGTTAAAGGTGTATGAATTACCGCAGGCCAGTCGTACAGCTCGGGGTAAACCGATCGTTAACCTATTGCCACTTCAGGATGGTGAGCGTATTACAGCTATTTTACCAGTTAAGGAATTCAGTGAAGAACAGTTTATCTTTATGGCGACGAGCAGTGGTACGGTCAAGAAGACACCGTTGTCACATTTCTCACGACCCAGGGCAAATGGCATTATTGCTGTAGAGCTAAAAGATGACGATCATCTTGTGGGTGTGTCGATTACAGATGGCCAGCAGGATGTCATGTTATTTAGTAATGCAGGTAAAGCGATACGTTTTAGTGAAAGCGATGTCCGGCCAATGGGTCGTACTGCCTGTGGTGTTCGCGGCATAAGGCTAACAGAAGGTCAATCCGTCATTGCCCTAATTATAGTAGGTGAAGGCAGTATTCTGTCTGCCACTGAAAAAGGTTACGGCAAACGCACAGCAATCGATGATTATCCGGTTCATAAACGTGGTGGGCAAGGCGTTATTGCTATCACAGTGAATGAACGTAATGGTGATGTTGTTGGTGCAGATCAGGTTTGCGATCAGGATGAAATTATGTTGATCAGCAACGGCGGCACATTGGTACGAACACGAATCCATGAAATATCTGTTATGGGTAGAAATACCCAGGGCGTTCGTCTGATTTCAATCAGTAGTGATGAAAAATTAGTTGGCGTGGAACGTATTGCCAGTCTGGGAGAAGAACAAGGCGAAGCGAGTGAAGTTGATTCCGAAGGTCAGGATTCCGAAGGTCAGGATTCCGAAGGTCAGGATTCCGAAGGTCAGGATTCAAGTGAAACAAGTTCAGATTCTTAACATATTTTTATTCAGGAGTAGAAGTTATTATGTCACGGCTCTTTAATTTCAGTGCTGGCCCGGCAATGTTGCCTGAGGCTGTATTAAGTAAAGCAAAACAGGAAATTCTCGACTGGCATGATAGTGGTATGTCGGTAATGGAGATGAGTCATCGTGGCAAAGAGTTTATGTCAATCGCGGCAAAAACCGAGGCTGATCTACGCACATTAATGTCGATACCGGATAACTATAAAGTTTTGTTCTTACAAGGTGGAGCCAGTAGCCAGTTCGCCATGATTCCAATGAATCTGGCAGTGAATAAAAAAGCGGCTGATTATTTTAATACCGGAGCCTGGTCTAAAAAAGCAATTGCCGAAGCTAAACGCTATTGTGATGTTAATGTTGTCTGGACTGGTGAAAATAACAATTTTACTGCAACACCTGATGTCTCGGATTATACGTTGAATCCAGATGCCGCATTCGTACACTATACACCGAATGAAACCATTGGTGGCGTTGAGTTTCCCTTTATACCAGAGACAGGTGATGTTCCTCTGATTGCAGACATGTCATCCACAATTTTATCGCGTCCGATTGACGTTTCCCGTTTTGGTATGATTTATGCCGGCGCGCAGAAAAACATTGGGCCCGCTGGTTTGACCATGGTTATTATTCGTGAAGATCTGATAACTGATGCACAGGAAGGCACTCCATCCATGTTTCAGTACGTTATCCATGCGAAAAATGATTCAATGTACAATACACCTCCTACCTATGGTATGTACTTGGCTGGGCTGGTGTTTGAATGGTTGCTGGAGAAGGGTGGACTTAATGCCATGGCAGAAATCAATGAACGTAAGGCATCTAAATTATATGCAGCAATCGATGGTTCAGGTTTTTATCAGAATCCGGTCGAAATACGCTCGCGTTCATGGATGAATGTGCCATTTACGCTGGCAGATGCTGAGTTGGATGCTGTATTCTTGAAAGAAGCATCAGCAAAAGGTCTGGTTACCTTGAAAGGGCATCGTTCAGTAGGTGGTATGCGAGCCAGTATTTATAACGCAATGCCTGAAGCTGGCATTGATGCACTGGTTGAATTTATGCAAGCATTTGAAAGTGCACATGCTTGAGACTATTTGTATTGATCACTAATTAATAACAGGAACTGGTTTTACCATGTATAAAATTCTTACCCTGAATAATATCGCTATCAAAGGTCTGGAGAAATTGCCACGTGAAGATTATGAGGTGGCATCTGAAATTCAGCATCCGGATGCAATCTTGTTGCGCTCTTTTAAAATGCATGAAATGGAGATTCCTGAATCATTAAAAGCAATCGGTCGCGCCGGAGCGGGTGTTAATAATATTCCTGTTGAAAAAATGAGTAAGAAAGGCATTCCCGTGTTTAATGCGCCAGGTGCGAATTCCAACGCGGTAAAAGAACTGGTTATTGCAGGTATGTTAATGGCCTGCAGAAATATCTGTCAGTCCTGGGGGTTTGCACGTGAGCTTGAAGGTGAAGACGCTGTCATCAATAAAAATGTTGAGGCAGGCAAAAAGAATTTTGTTGGTTTTGAATTGCCAGGACGAACATTGGGTGTTATCGGTTTGGGTGCTATCGGCATTCGTGTTGCTAACGCTGCCCTTGATCTGGGTATGAATGTTATTGGTTATGATCCACAAATAACTGTACAAGGTGCATGGCAAATGTCATCCAAGGTACAACAGGCTACCAGCGTAGATGACTTGTTATCAAAATCAGATTTTGTCACTTTTCATGTGCCGTTAATCGATGCAACAAAAAATTTGATTAATCCTGAACGATTAAAAATCATGAAAGACAATATTGTTATACTAAACTTCGCCCGAAACGGTATTGTTGATGATGAAGCAATGGTTGCAGCACTTGATAGTGGTAAGGCCTATGCCTATATTTGTGATTTTCCAAGTAATTTGTTAAAGAATCATCCTCGCGTTATTACGTTACCGCATCTGGGGGCATCTACCCAGGAAGCCGAAGATAATTGCGCCGTGATGGTGGCTGAGCAGGTACGTGACTATCTGGAAAATGGAAATATCATTAATTCGGTTAATTTCCCGGTAGTTGAGATGCCGAGAACTGAGGGCTATCGTTTGGCTGTATCAAATTCTAACACCCCGAATATGCTGGGTCAGGTTTCTACAACCATCGCTGATGCTGGCCTGAATATTATAGATATGTTGAATAAATCAAAGGGTGATCTGGCATATACTCTGATTGATGTAGATGCAGAAATTCCTTCGGAAACGGTTGATGCAATCGCTAAAATAGATGGCGTATTGTCAGTTAGAACACTTTAATGCTGTTTTTGGTATAGCGGGATGATTAAACAAAAAAACCTTTCAGACATACGTATGCAGATTGATAGTCTGGATGAACAGATTCAGGCATTAATTAATGAGCGCGCTAAATGTGCTCAAGTTGTTGCTGAAGTTAAGCAGGCATCCGGTGAGGCGGTTAATTTCTATCGACCAGAACGTGAGGCCGATATATTAAGAACAGTCCAGGAGCGCAATACCGGGCCACTGAGTAATGAAGAAATTGCACGCCTGTTTCGTGAAATTATTTCTGCCTGCCTGGCATTGGAAGAGGTTCTAAAGATAGCCTTTCTTGGTCCGGAAGGAACATTTACCCAGGCGGCCGCATTAAAACACTTTGGTCATTCGGTTGAAACTGTTTCCTTGTCTGCTATTGATGAAGTATTTCGTGAAGTGGAATCAGGTGCTGCACATTATGGTGTTGTCCCTGTAGAAAATTCAACTGAGGGGGTTATTAGTCATACTCTCGATATGTTTATGCAAACCACCTTGAAGATATGTGGTGAAGTTGAATTGCGTATCCATCATCATCTCTTGTCGACGTTATCTGATACTTCAGGTATAAAAAAAGTTTATTCTCACCAGCAATCTCTGGGGCAATGCCGACGTTGGCTTGATGCGCATTTGCCGCATGTTGAGCTCATTGCAGTTAGTAGTAATGCTGAAGCAGCAAAATTAGCTGCAGATGATTCTGACAGTGCGGCGATTGCCAGTGATACTGCTGCAGAAATATACAAACTCAATATACTGGCTGCGAATATCGAAGATGAAACAGATAATACAACGCGGTTTTTGATAATTGGTCAACAACTTGTTGAGCCAAGCCAGTCTGACAAAACCTCGTTATTAATTTCGGCCGATAACAGTACCGGAGCATTGCAGCGGTTGTTAACACCATTATCCACAAATGGTATTAGTCTGACGCGGATAGAATCGAGACCATCAAGGCGTGGCATGTGGGATTATGTCTTTTTTGTCGATATTGAAGGTCATGCAGAGGAGCCATCTGTCGCGAAAGCACTATTGGAACTGAAAAAACAAACATCATTATTCAAAGTATTGGGTTCGTATCCACGAGCCGTTTTGTAACTTATTATGATGGATCTTGATAAACATTTTCATGCACTGGCTGTTGCTGGTGTACAAAATTTAAAACCCTATGAACCTGGAAAGCCTATCGCTGATCTCGAGCGTGAATATGGACTATCTAATATCATTAAGCTTGCCTCGAATGAAAACCCACTAGGCCCCAGCCCGCAGGCGATTGAAGCCTGTCAGGCAAGTTTGAAAGACCTGCAGCTTTACCCGGATGGAAATGGTTTTGCACTTAAAACTGCATTAGCTGAAAAACATGATGTCGATATGTCATATATAACATTGGGTAATGGTTCTAATGATATTCTGGAGTTTGTTGCCAGGGTATTTCTATCGCCAGGTTATAATGCTGTTTTTTCGAAACATGCTTTTGCCGTTTATCCTCTGGTTAGCATGGCCGTCGGTGCTGAATTACATATAGCAGAGCCAACTGCATCAGATTCTGCAATGCCGTTTGGCCACAATTTGCAGAATATGCGCGAACTCGTTGATGACAATACCCGGGTTATTTTTATCGCTAACCCAAATAATCCAACTGGAACGTGGTTGGATTCGGATGCCCTGGAAGCATTTATTGAGGATGTTCCTGACAATATTATCATCGTGCTGGATGAGGCCTATGTAGAATATGTGTCTGAATCAGCTTATCCCAATTCCATACCGTGGATAGAAAGGTTTCCTAATCTGATTGTGACCCGAACTTTCTCCAAGGTATATGGCCTGGCAGGATTACGCATTGGTTATTCTGTCTCAAACCCTGAGCTGGCTGATTTATTGAATCGTGTGAGGCAACCATTTAATACCAATAGTATTGCACAGATAGCTGCCCTGGTATCATTAGATGATGTTGAACATTTGCAGAAAAGTGTCGATGTTAATAATAAAGGGCTGTTGCAAATATCCAATGCTTTTGATGAAATGGGTATTGAATTCATCCCTTCAGTTGGCAATTTTATCAGTTTCAAGACTAAGCTTTCAGGTGATGTTGTGTATGAAAATATGCTGAAAGCAGGCGTAATTATTCGTCCAATAGGCAATTACGATTTACCAGATTATTTACGCGTGACAGTGGGTTCTGAAGATCAGAATCGACGTTTTATTGGTGCGCTGAAAGAAATGACGAGTACCCGTTAATGATTAATCGTTTGTGTATATTTGGAGTTGGTTTAATCGGTGGTTCGCTTGCTCGAGCATTGCGTGAGAACAAGACATGCCGGCATGTGATTGGTTGTAGCCGCAATGCAGAACACTTGAAACGAGCACAGGAATTAGGTGTTATTGATGAGTATACAACCGATGCTTTAACGGCGGTGAAAGGTGCGGATATGATAGTACTATCTGTGCCATTACGTGCCATGCAGGCCTTGTTTGAACAAATAGATTCTGTTGTTGAAACGAACGCGGTTATCACCGACGTTGGTAGTGCCAAGAGTAGTGTTGAACGTGCGGCGAGAAAAGGCCTGAAAAAATCGATACATCAATTTGTTCCAGGGCATCCTATTGCGGGCACTGAAAAAAGCGGTGTCGAAGCATCTTTTGCTGAATTGTTTAAGGGTAGAAAAACGATTCTCACTCCACTTGAAGAAAATAATGACGACTCAGTTCAACGTGTTACAAACATGTGGGAGAGCGCAGGTGCCAAGGTTCAAAATATGAGTGTCAGTCATCATGATGAAGTGCTCGCAGCTACTAGTCATTTACCACACGTTCTTGCTTTTGGATTAGTTGATACATTATCTAAAATGAGTGATCGTGATGAGATTTTTCAATATGCAGCTGGCGGGTTTCGCGATTTCACGCGAATTGCTTCCAGTGACCCTGTGATGTGGCGGGATATTTGCATTGAAAATAGTGCATCCATTATTCGCATTATGGATCAATACATTCAGGATCTTGAGGCACTTAAACAATTGATTGCATCTGCAGATATGGATGCCATAGAAAAATTGTTTTCGAGTGCAAAAAAAGTGCGAGATCGTTATACACAACTGACAGAGAATACATCAGAATAAATTAGTTACAGGCCAACAATATGTCAAACTCTTCTACTACTAATGTTACCTTTACACTAAACTCAGGTGGCCGATTATCGGGTACTGCCCGTGTACCGGGTGACAAATCTATTTCCCATCGATCTATTATGTTGGGATCACTGGCTGAAGGAACAACCGAGGTTAGCGGTTTTCTTGAAGGTGAAGATAGCCTGGCAACCTTGAAAGCCTTTCAGGCAATGGGTGTTCAGATCGAAGGTCCTGATAATGGCAAGGTAATGATTCGTGGTGTCGGTTTACATGGACTGAAAAAGCCAGATGATGATTTATACCTTGGGAATTCAGGTACATCGATGCGATTAATGTGTGGTTTACTCGCCGGGCAGCAGTTCAATACGGTTCTAACTGGCGATAAATCATTATCATCAAGGCCCATGCGTAGGGTGATTGATCCACTTATGCAAATGGGTGCCGCGCTTGGGGCGACACAAAATGGTACATCACCTATTACAGTATCGGTAAGTGAATCATTACATGGTATTGATTATACGTTGCCTGTTGCCAGTGCGCAGATCAAGTCCTGTTTATTACTGGCAGGTCTCTATGCAGATGGCAAAACCTGTGTGACAGAACCTGCGCCGACACGCGACCATACCGAACGAATGCTGCAAGGTTTTGGTTATACAGTCCACAGAGATGGCGCAAAGGTATGTTTACGTGGTAAGGGTCATTTGCAGGCCACTTCGATCGATGTGCCAGCTGACATATCGTCTGCGGCCTTTTTTATGGTCGGTGCTTCAATCGCTGAGGGTTCAGATGTTACGCTCGAACATGTTGGCATCAATCCTACTCGAACGGGTGTTATTGATATATTGAGGCTCATGGGTGCAAATATTGAAATCTTCAATGAAAGGGAAGTGGGCGGCGAACCGGTTGCCGACATCCGCATTCGTTCAAGCCAACTAAAGGGAATAAATATCCCTGAAGAACTCGTGCCATTGGCTATTGATGAATTTCCTGTCCTGTTTGTTGCAGCGTCATGTTCATCGGGCCAAACCATTCTTACAGGTGCAAAAGAGCTCCGCGTGAAAGAGAGTGACCGAATTCAGGTGATGGCTGATGGCCTGCAAATAATGGGAATTGATGCTCAGCCAACGGAAGATGGTATTGTGATACAAGGTGGCCGCTTACAAGGCGGTACCGTCACTAGCCACGGAGATCATCGTATTTCCATGTCATTTGCCATGGCAGCCTTGTGTTGTCAGGATGACGTAACTATTGAAGATTGTGCCAATGTTGATACATCCTTCCCCGGGTTTGTCAGTCTCGCCAGTCAACTTGGTCTGTCTATTTTCTCCGAATAATCAAATAAGCCTATAGAGAATCAAAGATATGAAAGGTGATGCTAAACAATCAGCAGCTATACCCGTGGTTACAATTGATGGCCCCAGTGGCACTGGCAAGGGTACGATTGCCGGTATTGTGGCTCGTAAATTAAATTGGAATATGCTCGATAGTGGTGCCTTGTATCGGTTGACAGCATTTGCGGCAATTAAGCATGATATTGATTTAAAAGACAAATTAGAGGTTTCTCGTGTGGCAGAGCAGCTAGATGTTGAGTTTGTGCCAGGCGCTGACCAACATGTGGCTATTATGCTTGAAGGTGAGGATGTTACTGATGCTATCAGGACTGAAACAGCGGGTAATAACGCCTCTATGATTGCGGTTATTCCAGAAGTTCGTCAAGCATTATTGAACCGGCAGCATGCTTTTTTACGGGCACCTGGCCTGGTGGCAGATGGTCGTGACATGGGGACTGTTATATTTCCGCATGCGCCGTTGAAAATTTACCTTACTGCGAGTGCTGATGAAAGAGCGAGAAGGCGCCATAAACAGTTGAAAGGAAAAGGATTAAATGCTAACATTGGCAGTCTTTCCCGCGAGATTTCGGAGCGGGATGAGAGAGATTCCAACCGGGCGGTTGCACCTTTGAAGCCGGCAGAAGATGCCGAGATTCTGGATACCTCTGATTTATCAATCGAGGAAGTGGTGCAGTCTGTTTTTGTGTTACTGCAAAAATATGGCCTGTGCGAATCAGATATTACTAAACTCGTTGAATAGAATTATGGCAATCAGACTATTCGGTGAAAATTAACAAACTGTGAATTGCCTGAATTACAAAATCACAGATATAAACGCAATGAAAGCCACTCGTGGGCTTGGGATTTAAAACCAATGACTGAAAGTTTTGCAGAATTATTTGAAGAAAGCCTCGCAATCAATGATATGCGTCAAGGCACGATTCTTAATGGATTGATTGTTGATATTCGTAACGATGTTGTCGTCGTTAATGCTGGCCTTAAATCTGAAGGCAGTATTCCAATTGAACAATTTTATAGTGAAAGCGGTGAGCTTGAAGCTAAAATTGGCGAAGAAGTAGAAGTTGCTCTCGAATCATTAGAAGATGGTTTCGGTGAAACACGTCTTTCGCGTGAAAAAGCAAAACGCGCCCAGGCCTGGAAGTTTCTTGAAGAAGCTCAGGAAAAAGAAGAAATTATTACCGGCGTCATTAGCGGTAAGGTTAAAGGTGGATTTACTGTTGAAGTTAAAAACATCCGTGCATTCCTGCCAGGTTCGCTCGTTGATGTACGTCCAGTAAGAGATGCTACTTACCTCGAAGGGAAAGAGCTTGAATTCAAGGTAATCAAACTTGATAAACAGCGTAATAACGTTGTTGTTTCCCGTCGTGCAGTTGTTGAGAAAGAATATAGTGAAGAGCGCGAAACCATTCTGCAGAATCTGGAAGAAGGTGGTATCACTAAAGGTGTTATCAAAAATCTTACAGATTACGGTGCGTTTGTTGACCTGGGTGGTATTGATGGTCTGTTACATATTACAGACATGGCATGGAAACGTGTTAAACACCCATCTGAAATTGTTAATGTTGGTGATGAAATCGAAGTTAAGATCTTGCGTTTTGACCGTGAAAAGAATCGTGTGTCTCTGGGTCTCAAACAAATGGGTGATGATCCATGGCGTGGCATCGCAGAACGTTATCCAGAAAGGAAACGTCTGTCAGGTAAGGTAACTAATATTGCTGATTACGGTTGTTTCGTAGAGCTTGAAGAAGGCGTTGAAGGTCTGGTGCACGTATCTGAAATGGATTGGACTAACAAGAATGTTAATCCTGCCAAGGTTGTTCATTTAGGTCAGGAAGTTGAAGTCATTGTCCTTGATATCGATGAAGAACGTCGTCGTATCTCACTGGGTATGAAACAGTGTCAAACTAATCCATGGGAAGACTTCTCTGGTACTCATGCTAAAGGTGACAAGATTTCGGGCAACATCAAATCTATCACTGATTTCGGTATTTTTGTCGGTCTGGATGGCAGTATTGACGGTTTGATTCATTTGTCTGACATTTCCTGGAATGCAACAGGCGAAGATGCTATCCGTAATTTCAAGAAGGGAGATGAGATCGAAGCTATTATTCTGGCCATCGACCCTGAACGTGAGCGTATTTCGCTTGGCCTTAAGCAGATGGATAAAGACCCGTATTCGAACTTCGTTGCTGAGAATGCCAAGGGCACTATTGTTAAGGGTGTCGTTAAAGAAGTTGATGCAAAAGCCGCTGTTATTGACTTAGGTGGTGACATCGAAGGTATCCTTAGAGCCTCTGAACTGGCGCGTGACCGTGTAGAAGATGCCAGAACCATATTGTCTGTTGGTGATGAAGTCGAAGCTAAATTTATGGGTGTAGACCGTAAAAACAGGGTTATTGCACTTTCTATCAAGGCCAAGGACAATGAAGATGAAGCCAAGGCCATTGAAGACTATAGTCGATCTTCCGAAAGTAACGGAACTGCGACATTAGGCGATATTTTGAAGGAACAAATGGACAATCAATCCGAATAAGGTGTTGACTTTTCATTGATTTTTATCAAAATAAGGACTATAAATAAGACTATTCAGGAAAAATAAGAGACCAGGGACGGTCTCCCAGTATTACGGGATAACAATAATGACAAAATCAGAACTAATTGAATCTTTAGCACGTAAGCAAAGCCATCTGGCATATAAAGATGTTGAGCTGGCAGTAAAAAGCCTTCTTGAGCAGATGAGTCAGTCGTTGGCCACAGGTGAACGTATAGAGATCAGGGGCTTTGGTAGTTTTTCATTACATTTCAGGCCGCCTCGTGTAGGCAGGAACCCGAAAACAGGTGATTCCGTAACACTACCTGGTAAACATGTTCCTCATTTCAAGCCCGGTAAAGAGCTTAGAGAACGTGTTGATAACAGTAAATCTGAACACCCGCTCGTTGAAGCAAGTGTTTAGCAATCATATCGTAGTACCAAGGCTATAAATTAGTTATAGCCTTAAGACAAACCGCCTTTTGACAGGCGGTTTTTTTTTGCTCGTAACTATTTATCGAAGGCTTGGCTGTTATCCATGGGTGGGTGTATTTTATGTGGTCCAGAAAGGGCGAGAGCACTTTTACTTGATCAGGCAAAAAGTTTGTGCGATAAAATTTAGTTGCAGTATTGAAGCCGATATTTTATGTGTTAGTCAGGTTATAGTATTATAAAGCAGGTATGATATGAATTGCCGAATATGTCGGCCAAACCAGAGATAATTATGAAGCTGATATCCACAGTTGTCATTACTTCCATTACATTGATTGCAATACTGTTTTCAGTTTTGAATGCTGAAGTTGTCAATATCAATTATTATTTTGGAACGTCAACTTATCCATTGTCATTGTTAATCATGTTTGCGTTAGCGGCAGGTGCTTTACTCGGTGTTTTGGCAAGCCTTATTGTAGTTTTAAAACTCAAAAGCATGAATGCAAAACTAAAGAAGGAACTTAGAGTAAGTGAAAAAGAGTTGTCGAATCTTCGTCGCTTACCATTAAGGGATAAAATTGATGTATGAATTGTTATGGTTATTATTGCCAGTTGCTGCAGCCTCAGGATGGTTAGCGGCAAAACGTAGTACCAAGGTTGAAAAAACAAAACCCTGTTTTGATATTAGCTCAGATTATTTCAAAGGCCTTAATTATCTGCTAGACGAGCGGCCTGATAAGGCAATCGAAGTTTTTATACGCATGGTCGAAGTCGATAATGATACGGTCGAGACTCATCTTGCTTTGGGGAGTTTGTTCAGGAGAAGAGGCGAAGTAGATAGAGCGATACGGATTCACCAGAATCTCATTGCCAGGCCGACATTGAATAACGATCAGAAAAATATTGCACTAATGGAATTGGCGCAAGATTACATGAAAGCAGGTCTATTAGACCGTGCAGAAAACCTGTTTGAAGAATTGATGAAAAACAAGTCCCAAATTGGTAATTCATTAAAACATCTAATAGATATATATCAACAGGAACAGGATTGGGAAAAGGCAATAGAAACATCCGTACAATATGAATTTCATACGGGTAAACAATATGGGCACGTGATTGCAAATTATTGCTGTGAAATGGCCGTGAAAGCAAAACTAGAAGGTGATCAACAGCAGTTTAAAGGTTGTCTGAAACAGGCTTTTGATTATGATAAGAATTGTGTGCGCGCTAACATCATGCTTGCTCAAAGTGAGCAAAAAACGGGCCACTATTTAGAAGCGATACAGTATTTTAAAAAAGTGATCAGTGAAGATATTGACTATTTACCCGAAATTATTCATGACATACAAGAATGTTTTAGTAAGGGTAATATAGATAATGGGATGGATGTTTTACTTGAAGATATCATGAGTCGTTATGATGGTATTTCTCCTTTATTATACAAGGCTGATGATTTGCTGAAAAAAGGTGAAGCCAAACAAGCGATGCATCTGATGGTGGATCAACTTAGGCAGCGCCCATCAGTGCGTGGATTAAAGTGGCTTGTGGAGCAAAACCTGGAACTTAGCGGTGGCCGTGCACATGAGAACCTTGTCGTACTAAATGATTTGATTGAATCACTCCTTAAAGGCAAACCTGTTTATGAATGCCATGATTGCGGATTTAAAGGTAAGTCCATGCACTGGCAGTGTCCAGGTTGTAAACAGTGGAATAGTGTAAAACCGATTAAAGGAATTGAAGCAGAATAACTGGGACTGTAATAAGCGATGGCCCAGTAAAATAGTGAAAGGTAAATATAAATATGTTAGATGAACAAACAACTTCACCAGTAATAGTAGCGCTCGATTTTTCGAAACAAAAACAGGTTTTGGAATTTGTAGAACAACTACATCCTGGTTCTTGTCGGTTGAAAATTGGTAAGGAGTTATTTACAACGGCTGGACCGGATCTCGTGCGGCAGCTGGTAAATAAAGGTTTTGATATCTTTCTGGATCTGAAGTTTCATGACATTCCTAATACTGTTGCAAAAGCATGCGCTGCTGCTGCTGACCTTGGAGTCTGGATGATGAATGTTCACGCATCTGGTGGCAGAAAAATGATGGAAGCTGCCAGGACAGCAGTTGATAATACGGGCAATAATCAACCTTTGTTGATTGCAGTGACTGTATTGACCAGTATGGCGGATAGTGATCTTGAAGAAATAGGAGTGTTAAGTAATGCTGTCGATCAAGTTAAAAGATTGGCAACACTAACACAACAATCAGGGCTGGATGGTGTTGTTTGTTCGCCGCAAGAAGTGCAAGTTTTACATCAATCACTTGGTGATGATTTTTTGTTGATAACACCGGGGATAAGACCTTCAGGTAGTGATGTTGGAGACCAGAAACGTATTATGACTCCTGCAGATGCTGTGGCTGCTGGAAGCCATTATTTGGTTATCGGGCGGCCTGTTACTCAGGCTGAAGACCCGGTAAAAATGCTTGCTAAAATTAATTCAGAAATAGGCTTTACTGTTTGATATGAAATAAGCTATCTTAGCAATCCTTCGATAAATCTTTATCGAAGTTCAGGAACTTAGTACAGAAGGAACTTATTGCAGAATAATCTGTAACTATATTATAAGGAGATTGTTATGAAGTTCATTAAAACTTTAATGGTCGTTGTTTTGCTGGCCATTGCCCCTCTAACTATATACGCTGAAGAAGTCGATATTAATAATGCGACAGCTGAGATGTTGTCCAAGAGTTTGAAAGGTATCGGTCTGAAAAAAGCACAGGCAATCGTGTTATACCGACAGAAGCATGGTCCTTTCAAGACGGCAACTGATCTGGCTAACGTAAAAGGCATTGGTGAGAAGACAGTGGCTATTAATAGTAAAAATATTATTTTAGGTAAGCAGAAAAAAACTAAATAGCATCACGATTAAACAGGGCTATGTGTAGCCCTGTTTAATTTAATATTCCTGACAATATCCTTTTAACAGTGTAAGATGGTTTAAATCATAGTGTTTTGATAACCATCCAGAGCAGTTTCGATATTGTGAATCAAAAACTTCAGTCAAATAGCTTCCAGCAGACATTACTTAAGGTGGATTTATGTGTCGCCTGTGGAATGTGTTTACCTCATTGTCCTACCTATCAAGTTTCACAGACAGAATCGGAATCACCACGCGGAAGATTGTCATTGATATCGGCTTTATTGAAATCAGATATCCAGCCTGATACGAATTTGTTGGCGCATCTGGATCATTGTTTGGTGTGTCGATCCTGTGAAAGTTGTTGTCCTGCGAGTGTTCCATTTGCCGATATTATGGATGAGACACGCGGTTATCTTAAGACGATTAAATCGCCAACAGGTTTTTTTAAAAAGGCGTTATTAGAATTAATAAACCATAAAAAAACATTGCGGTATCTTGTTGCAACACTGAATTTCACCGGCATTAGAAAGTTACTGTCATGGATATCATTTGATCGACTGAGTAAATTGGGGAACTACAACTATTTCCTCGGACAATTGCGTTATAGTAAAAGAAGAAACACAGTTTATCGTGCGAAAATTAAAGGCCGGCATTCGGTTGCATTGTTCACCGGTTGTGTTCATGAATATTTTGATAAGACTAGCTTGGATAATGCGATTAAAGTGCTAAATCACTTCGGTGTCGATGTTTATGTTCCAAAGCAGCAGTCTTGTTGTGGTGCTATGTATCTTCATAATGGTCAACTTGAGCAAGCAGCCTTGCTTGCTGAAAATAACAGGCAGACATTTTCAGACCTCAAGATTGAAGCTGTAGTGAGCCTTGCATCTGCTTGCACTGTAACATTGATGGAAGCAGAAAAAAAACAGACTGGCGATAGTATAAAATACATTGATGTCATTAGTTATCTGGACTCACTGGAATGGGATGAGACTGCTGAGCTGAGTCGTATTGATGAAAAAATTGTGCTGCATTTTCCTTGTACACAAAGAAATGTTTTAAAAAATACAGCTGCAACTGAGCGTGTGTTGGGCCGCATTCCCGGGCTGGTTGTCGGCAAACAACTAGATTCTGTTAAATGTTGTGGGGCAGCCGGTACATATACACTGGATTTTCCAGAACGGTCTGGCCAGTTAAAAACAATCGCAAATACCTGTCTCGAGAATGAAGTGTTTGATATGCTGGTAACAAGTAACATTGGTTGCGCCATGCAGTTCAAGTCGATGCAGGCAAATGGTGCAAACATGATCGTTTTGCACCCCGTAGATCTTATTGCTCGGGCTTTACCGGAAATATAACATTGTATTGATAGGTTAAAGCGGTAAAATAACAGTTAATTATTCAAATAAACAACAGAATGTTAAGAAGGTATTCATGAAAATTAAAAAGGCAGTCTTTCCGGTTGGTGGTTTAGGAACACGATTTTTACCGGCAACCAAGGCCAGTCCAAAAGAGATGTTGCCTGTCGTCGATAAACCGTTGATTCAGTATGCAGTCAAGGAAGCAATTGATGCAGGTTGTGATGAGATTATATTTGTCACGGGACGTGGTAAGCGAGCGATTGAAGATCATTTTGATGTGTCACACGAACTTGAATTACAACTTGAAAATGCGGGCAAACATGATTTGCTTGAGGAAGTAAGGGATATTCTACCAGAACATGTAACAGCAGTTGCAATCAGGCAGTCTCGTCCACTAGGGCTTGGGCATGCCGTATACTGCGCGAAAAAGGTTATTGGTGATGAACCTTTTGCAGTATTACTCGCTGATGACATGATTTATGGTGGACGTAACCCGGTTCTATCCCAAATGGTTGATTTGTATGATCAGGTGCAGGGAAGTATTGTTGCTGTTGAGGAGGTTGATCCTGCCGAGACACATAAATACGGCATAGTTAAAACTGACATGCAAAATGAGCGAACCGGCAAGCTCAGTGAAATTGTTGAGAAGCCACTCCCTGAAAATGCACCATCAAATCTGGCGGTAGTCGGTCGGTATATCTTAACACCTGAGATCTTTGACAAGCTTGAGAATATCCCGAAAGGATCAGGTGGCGAAATCCAGCTAACAGATGGAATTGCAGCGTTATTGAAAGAACAGGATGTCTTTTCCTATTCCTATATGGGCAAACGTTATGATTGCGGTAGCAAGCTTGGGTATCTCGCGGCCACAGTCGAATACGGTATTAACCATAAAGACCTGGGAGATGATTTTAGATTCTATCTAAAGGAGTTTGTTGCGTCGTTGGATGATTAGCAACTAGAAAAATGGCTCCCCAACCTGGGCTCGAACCAGGGACAAACGGATTAACAGTCCGTTGCTCTACCAACTGAGCTATTGGGGATCAGTTAGGGCGCTTATCTTACTGATTGTTCCTGTTCTGGTCAATAGTATTTGGCTTTGAGTAGCACAAAAAATTGCTCTCAAAGCTGATCAGGACAAGACTTTCATTATCCGGTCAACTGCACTTTTGAGCTGATCCATACTGGTAGCGAAAGATAGCCGAATATAACCTTCAGCGCCAAATGCCGATCCAGGGACAATAGCAACACCAGCCTCCTTGAGCAGGTATTCCGCAAACTCCACATCATTATTGATTCCTTGTGTTACTGCTATAGCCTTGCTGACATCTGGAAAGGCATAAAAGGTTCCATCGCCTGCCAGACAACTAAAGCCTGGGATCGTGTTTAACGCTTCGACCAGATAGTCGTGACGTTCTTTAAATGCAACAAGCATGCTTGTAATGCAGGATTGATCGCCTTCAAGGGCAGCCAGTGCCGCAGCTTGAGAGACTGATGCCGGGTTAGAGGTGCTTTGAGACTGAATTTTCTTCATGTTTTTGATCAGGGCGGCAGGTCCTGCAGCATAACCGATTCGCCATCCAGTCATAGCATAGGCCTTGGATACGCCATTCAGTACGATAGTACGATCGTATAGATCCGGGACAGCCATGAGAATGTTGGTGAAGGTCTTGTCGGGCCAGATGATGTGTTCATACATGTCATCTGTGGCGATTAATACATCGGGGTATTTGCTTAATACCTTGGCAAGTGCTTGTAATTCACTTTCGGTATAGGCAACGCCGGTTGGGTTCGATGGACTATTAATTACAAACAATCGCGTTTTATTATTTAATGCCTGATCAAGTTGCTCAGGGCTTATTTTAAAGTTTTGCTCTTTTCCGGCAAAAACAATGACAGGTTTGGCATCGGCCAGTAATACCATATCCGGATATGACACCCAGTAAGGGGCAGGGATGATGACTTCATCGCCTTCATCAAGAATCGCCTGACATAAATTATAAAAGCTTTGTTTACCACCTGAAGAAACCAGAACCTGGTCTGCCTGATATTCAAGGTTATTGTCGCGTTTAAACTTGTTTATAATGGCATTCTTGAGCGCTGGAGTGCCATCCACAGCGGTATATCTGGTTTCGCCTCGTTCAATTGCCTCTTTGGCATAATTTTTAATGAATTGAGGAGTATCAAAATCGGGTTCACCCGCACCCAGGCCAATAATATCCTTGCCAGCAGCACGTAATTCAGCTGCTTTGGCAGTAACTGCCAGGGTAGGAGAGGGTTTGACACGTTTTACTCGCTGTGACAATTTTATGTCCACATTCATTCCTTAATTTATTATTAATGACTACGCACAAGTGTAATAATACTGTAAACCATCATCTGACTGAATCCCTATGAGCAAAAGATTTGAATTAAATACAGAATATGAGCCTGCCGGTGACCAGCCAACGGCAATTAAAGGGCTGATCGAAGGCTTAAATGATGGTTTATTACATCAAACATTATTAGGAGTGACCGGATCAGGCAAGACTTTTAGTATTGCTAACGTAATCGAGCAGGTGCAAAGGCCCACATTGATCATGGCACCTAATAAGACACTGGCAGCACAATTATATGGTGAAATGAAGGATTTTTTCCCTGAAAATGCCGTTGAATACTTTGTTTCCTATTATGATTACTATCAGCCAGAGGCCTATGTGGCCGCATCGGATACCTTTATTGAAAAAGATGCGTCAATCAATGAGCATATAGAGCAGATGCGTCTGTCGGCAACAAAAGCCTTGTTGGAGAGGAAAGATGCGATCATTGTGGCAACGGTATCAGCGATATATGGCCTGGGCGACCCCAAATCCTACCTGAGTATGATGTTACATGTGGTTCGTGGTGATCAGATCAATCAACGTACTATTTTACGTAAGCTTGCAGAGCTGCAATACACGCGAAATGATGTCGAGTTACATCGGGCAACTTATCGGGTAAGGGGGGATGTTATTGACATCTATCCGGCAGAATCAGATGGTGAGGCGGTCAGGATCGAGCTATTTGATGATGAAGTGGAAAATCTCAGTTATTTTGACCCTTTAACGGGTGAGGTTTTACGTAAAGTACCCAGAATCAGCGTCTACCCGAAATCTCATTATGTCACACCACGACAGACTCTGTTGGATGCTGTGGAATTAATCAAGGCAGAATTGAAGGAACGACTTGAATATCAGCGAGAACATAATCAACTGGTAGAGGCGCAGCGACTCGAGCAGCGAACTCAATATGATATCGAAATGATACTCGAGCTGGGTTATTGCTCCGGTATCGAAAATTATTCGCGATATCTGTCAGGCAGACAGGAAGGTGAGGCGCCTCCAACCTTGTTTGATTATTTACCTGATAATGCCTTGCTGGTTCTTGATGAAAGCCACGTGACTGTCCCACAAATTGGAGGCATGTATAAGGGCGACCGGTCGCGAAAAGAGACACTGGTACAATATGGATTCAGGATGCCATCTGCACTCGATAACCGCCCCATGCGTTTTGATGAATTTGAACGCAAAGCACCGCAAACTATCTTTGTTTCAGCCACCCCAAGAGTCTATGAACTTGAGCATTCCGGCAATATTGTTGAGCAGGTGGTCAGACCAACAGGGTTGGTTGATCCTCAAATCGAGATTAGACCAGCAACAACTCAGGTTGACGATGTGTTATCAGAAATTAGTAAACGCGTTGAGGTTAATGAACGTGTTTTGATCACAACTCTGACCAAAAGAATGGCAGAAGACCTGACAGATTATTTGCACGAGCACGGAGTCCGTGTTCGTTACCTGCATTCAGATATTGAAACGGTCGAGCGTGTTGAGATCATTCGTGATCTGCGTTTGGGAGAGTTTGATGTATTGGTCGGTATTAATTTGTTACGAGAAGGCCTGGATATGCCCGAAGTATCACTGGTTGCTATTCTGGACGCAGATAAAGAGGGTTTTCTGAGATCTGAAGGGTCCTTGATTCAAACAATTGGCCGAGCGGCACGTAACATAAATGGCAAGGCCATACTCTATGCTGATAAAATAACAGGATCTATGGAGCGTGCTATCGGTGAGACGGATCGACGCCGCAAAAAACAGGTCGCTCATAATAAAGAACACGGTATTACACCCAGAGGGGTAGAAAAGAAAATTGCCGATGTTATGGAAGGTGCTTACGGTATATCTACCGGCTCAACAAAACGTTATGCAAAAGTAGCTGAGGAAATTATACAATATGCATCCATGACACCTGCTCAACTGGATAAAAAAATATCCTCACTTGATAAAGAAATGCATGAGCATGCAAAAAATCTTGATTTTGAACAGGCTGCTGCGATACGAGACCAGATAAAAAAAATCAGACAAGAAAATCTGGGCATTTTGTAATTATATAATAATTCTCTTATATATTATGTGTCAGGTTAAGATAATGAAGCCTGGATTTAGAATAATAAAATAAATATTTATTTTACAAATACTTATAAACCAAGCTTTTACTATGCTATTGTTAGTTTTGATTGAAAAAAAACAACTAAAAATTAATTTCTAAGTCAAAATAAAAAATAAGTGTATGATTGTTCGTCTAATAAACATAATACCAACATGCCGGCTTTTATTAATATGCTAGTATCGTTAAAAATAATTAAACAATATCCAGAGGATAAGAGGAGTCTTGCATGTCTGATCACCTGCACGCATTGCCACAGGGCACAATATTAGAGGGATACCATATTGAGCGTATATTAGGTGTAGGTGGTTTTGGTATTACCTATCTGGCCAGAGATACCGACGAATTGGGTAAGTATTTTGCCATAAAAGAATATTTGCCTAATGAGTACGCAGTACGTAGTGAAGCCAGTACTGTACTGCCAAAATCCAGTGGTGACAAAGATGATTATGAATGGGGCCTGGAGCGCTTTCTTGATGAAGCCAAAACACTGGCGGCATTTGATCATGCAAACCTGAATACTGTATTCCGCTTTTTTCGTGCCAACGGCACTGCCTATATGGTGCTGGAATACATTGAAGGTGAAACCTTATCGGCAAAACTTAAACGTGATAAAACATTAACCGAGCATGAACTGAATACGTTACTTCATGCACTAACGTCAGGGCTTGAAGAGGTGCATCGGGCAGGATTTGTGCATCGCGATATCAAACCCGGCAACATAATGATCAAACCCGATGGCAGTCCAATCCTGTTGGATTTTGGTGCAGCGCGAGCCGCCATAGGCCAACGTTCGAAAAGTATCACTGCAATCCTGACACCGGGATATGCGCCTGTAGAACAATATGACATTTCCGCTGATGATATTGGCCCCTGGACTGACATCTATGCCATCGGAATGGTTGCTTATAAATGTATCACTGGTTGTAAAGACAGTGAATTGATTGATGCTGTTGCCCGTTCACGACTTCAAAGAAAAAACCAGTCTGATCAGGATCTGGCACCAGCCATTCAAAAAGGTAGAGGACGCTATAATGACGATGTCCTCAAAGGTATTGATTGGGCAATACAAATCAATGAAGAAGATCGACCGCAATCTATTAGCGAATGGATGCCAACATTATTTGCGGCACAAAATGAAACAAGGACACAAGCTCACGCAGCACCTGTCACGCATGCTACGGTTAATCCAACCGCCAAGGATCGATCATCTTCTTCCATGCCTATATTTGCATTGATTGCCACCATTATCATTGCAGTAGGGCTTGGGTACTGGTACCTGGAAAATAAAACATTTGCTCCTGACAATATGTCAGCTGGTTTGACTGCTGGCAAAATACCTGACGTGACTCCTGCACGTGTTCCGGATGCTGGTAAAGTACCACCTCCTTTGGTTGGACATTTACAAATTAACACGAATGTTCAAGCGACAGTCGAGGTGGACGGTAATGTTATAGGTACCGCCGGCCCTGGCCAACCTGTTAATAAAAAAGGCCTTCTTTTAGGTGCGCATGATATTAGTATCAGTGCAGCAGGTTACCAGTCAAAACTGCAAACAATTCAGATTAAAGCTAATGACTGGACACAAGTTGCTATAACACTGCAACCGGAAATTAAAATTGGCAGAGTCACCGTACGATCGAATGTCAGTCGTGATAAATTATATATTGATGGAGAATTGTTAGGCGGAACGAGTTCCAAGGCACATGAGTTATCACCCGGGAATCATACCATCAGAGTTGAGAAGTCGGGTTATTTGCCTTATGAAAAAACCATTACCGTGGCTAAAGGTGAAGAGAAAACGGTCAGGGCGATATTGAATATAAGTCCCGAGTTATACAAAAAAGGACTTGCTGCCTATAACAAACGAGACTATGCGGCGGCATTAAAAATATTCAGACCATTGGCAAATCAAGGTCACGCTAGTGCTCAAAATAAATTAGGGTTTATGTTTCAGAAAGGTTTAGGTCTGGACGCGGATCTTGAAAAAGCCGTTTACTGGTATCGCAAGGCCGCGAATCAAGGTTTAACCATTGGTCAGTTTAATCTGGGTTATATGTATGAAAATGGCCTGGGTTTCGATTCAAGAAATTATACGCAAGCAGGTTACTGGTATCGTAAGGCTGCTAATCAGGGACATGCTAGCAGTCAATTCAACCTGGGCTGGTTATACCAAAAAGGCAAAGGTGTTACTAAGGACAATCGAAAGGCGATTAAATGGTATCGTAAGGCTGCAAATAATGGGCATGTGAGTGCTCAAAATAATATGGGTTGGATGTATCAAAATGGGTTTGGTGTGAGTAGAGATTATTCACAAGCCATATCCTGGTATAAAAAAGCTGCTAATAAAAATAACCCCAGCGCCCAGTTTAATCTGGGTTGGATGTACCGCAATGGCTTGGGTGTCAGTAAAAACAATGAGTCGGCCGTACTTTGGTATAAAAAGGCAGCAAAACAAGGCAATACAAATGCACAATACAGACTGGGTGATATGTATCGTAATGGTTATGGCGTTACTAAAGATAATAGCCAAGCTGTTTACTGGTATAAAAAAGCAGCCAAAAAAGGGCATGCGACCACCCAGGCAACACTGGGTTATATGTATCGAAAGGGTTACGGTGTTACTCAAAGTAATAAGGATGCAGTCTACTGGTATAGAAAGTCGGCTGTACAAGGAAATGCTAAAGGCCAAAACAACCTGGGATTTATGTACCAGAATGGTTATGGCATAAGTCGTGATTACACACAGGCGGTTTATTGGTACCGAAAATCGGCTAATCAGGGTTATGCAAGTGGTCAATTGAACCTGGGTTATATGTATCTGAAAGGATATGGTTTGAGTAAGAATAAGCAACAAGCTAAATACTGGTTTGAGAAGTCAGCGGCTCAGGGCAATAAAAACGCAAAGAGTTTTCTTAAAAAACTGTAATAGTAAAAGAATAAATAGTTGTCAGAAAATACTTCAGGAGAGGCAGTCTGCCGTATGATTTTATGAGTATTCGTGCATACACAATCGGGCGTACCCCGGATAACGATGTGGTCGTTAATCATGACACGGTTTCGCGTTTGCATGCCGAACTTGTAATGTTAGATGACGGGCGGGCCTATCTTACTGATTGCGGCAGCACGAGTGGTACCAGTGTCTACCGTCAAAATCAGTGGCAACAGATTCAGCAAGATTTCGTCAATCAAGGCGAAACACTTAGTTTCGGTGATATGGAATTATCAGTATCATCGTTGATCGCCCAATTACCCCGTTCACGTTCAAGTGCGCCACAAGCTTCTGTATCAAATAGTAATGCATATGCTGGCGCTGTGGATAAAGACACAAACCCTCAGGGCGTGAGGGTTAGACGTGACCCACGAACAGGCGAGATTTTACCAGATTAAATGGGCGGAGGTTTGAACAATGCATAAAGAGCGCCTCTTTACGCTCGGCTTGAGTATACTGGCAGGTATCGTCTTGATAGCTGTTCTCAGTCTGTTACTAAGCAAAGGATTCTTTGCGGATTTTTTGCTTGATCGCAATACCAGTTTTGGTGTCTACCCATTCACAATTCAGAACATAATGTGGTTAGTGTTTTTTATGGGGCTGGGAGAGCTTTTTTTACGCTTTCGAGATAGCGGCGAAGAACAGCAGCAAATAGAAAAACGCTTGTTACCAGAAGACGCCAGCATTATGTTGCGCAGTCAGGATCTGGGTGGCATCTATAAGGCCATTCAACAGACAGCAACAGTAAAACAATATTTTTTACAACGTCTGGTTGGCCGATGTGTTTTACAATTTCAGACCAGTCATTCAATTGATCAGGCTAATAGCCTGTTTAACTCCAGCATGGAGTTATATCAGCATGAAATTGAACTCAATTATAATATATTACGTTATATCGTTTGGTTGATTCCTACCCTGGGTTTTATAGGTACAGTCGTGGGGATTGCGCTGGCACTTAATTTTGCCGGCTCAGGTCAGATTGAGTTTCAAGATCCACAGTTATTATCAGCATTAACAGCGAAATTAGGTGTAGCTTTCAATACAACCTTGTTGGCATTGTTACAGTCAGCAATTCTGATGTTCCTTCTGCATATTGCACAAGGGCGAGAAGAATGGGTATTGAATCGCATTGGGCAATATTGCCTGGATAACTTAATAAACCGATTATACGAAAAATAAGGAGATGAATGATGCCCATACGAAGAGACCCTGATAGTGGTGATATTCATGATGCACCAACCAGAAAGGTAAAAAGTTCGAGTGATGCGAAAACAAAAGTCGGATCAGGTGCTGGTGAATCGGGGGGTAATTCATCCTATGATGCCAGAACAGTAAAGGCAGGTAGCGCCAAGGCAAAACCGCAAGCAGGCGCTGCTGATACAGATGCAGAACCTAAAACACGTATTTATCGTGGTTCACGTAAGTCCAAGCCTGCTAGTGAAACAGCAACAGCAGATCAAGTTGAAGGTAATTCATCTGCAGCAATGGATGACCCGTTAGCCGGCTGGTTGGTCGTGATCGCAGGTCCTGGGCAGGGTAATTGCGTACAACTTGGTTATGGCTCGAACTCCATTGGACGTGATTCGTCTGAACGTATCAGCCTGGATTTTGGTGATGATCAGATTTCACGAACACAACATGCTGTGATTACCTATGATCCTCGTGGTCGTAATTTTTATCTACAGCATGGTGGCGGTAAAAACCTCACCTACCTGAATGATGAGCCAGTGCTTGCACCAACCTTGCTCGATCCGATGATAAATATTCAGATTGCAGATACAACGTTACGTTTTGTTCCTTTCTGTAATAAAGAATTCGATTGGCACGACATTGACGATGAGTGATCAACAGGCAGCTAACCCGGTTGCTGCAGTCCAAATACAGGGAGCACGAGATTATCAGGAAGATTCACTCGATGAAAAATATCTTGACGGCTCGAGCAATCATAATGAAGAGCGTTTATTAGTGCTGGCCGATGGTATGGGTGGCCATGTCGGAGGCGAGAGGGCAAGCACGACTACACTTTCGGAATTCATCAATTCTTATGTTAGTGGTGATGCTGATGTTCGCACTGCATTACGTAATGCGCTTGATCATGCAAATGAATGCATGGAAACCATCAAAGACGAAGAGCCGGAATACAGCGATATGGGCACAACCCTTATAGCGGCGGCAGTGAAAGGAAGCGATCTGTATTGGGTCAGTGTTGGTGATTCTCCAATGTGGTTGTTCAGAAATGGACAACTCCAGCGCCTGAATGCTGATCATTCTATGGCGCCCATAATCGAAGGGCTGGTTGAGATTGGTCGTCTTTCAGAAGAAGAGGCGGCAGTTGATCCGCGTCGACATCAGCTAAGGTCGGCAGTCATGGGCGAAGAGCTAAGCCTGGTTGATCTATGCCCAGAGCCGGCTGAACTTGTTTCGGGTGATATGGTTGTCCTGGCCAGTGATGGCGTAGAGACGCTTACGGATGAAGAACTGGTATCTATTTTAAATAACAATGGCAACCAATCCGTCGTTGAACTGGCTCAAGCGATTATGAATGGTATTGAAGAATGTGCTGTTGAAAATCAGGATAATGCATCACTGATTATATATCAGCATTAAACTGCTGAAATTTAGTGACTGTTTTATAAGAACAAAGGAATAAAAAATGCGTCAACTCTTTAGTTTAGTCATCACATGTTTGCTATTAACGCTACCAACATTCACACAGGCGGCAGCTTTACCGGCTGAAATTGATAGTAAGATGGTGCGAGTCCTTGTTTATAAAAATAACGAGGTTTACAAGAGTTATAGTGGTGTTGTTGTTAGTGAAGGTGTTGTTCTAACAACAGCCAATAGTGTTGTCGATGATAGTCGTATTGTCGTTCTGAATAAGGATAAGGCTGAGTTAGGTGCAAGTGTTATGCTGTCAGACAGCGTGCAAAATATTGCCTTGCTTAAAGTTAATGGTCTGAAACAAGCCGGTATCACACTCTCAAAAGAAAAAACGCAGGCAGGCCGTTTGGTCACGGCTGTAGGTTTTGATGTTGATGCAAATGGTATCGACTCGCTTGAGTCCTCAAATGGTAGTATTTCGTCTGTTGATCATGTTGCCAAGACAAAGGTTGGCCAAACGATGATTACACATAATGCGATGATCAAACTGACGGCATTTGGTGGTATGTTATTAAATAATTGTGGTGAATTGATTGCGATTAATATGCCTGAACCACAAGATTCGTCATTCTTTTCTTCAGCAGTCAAGGCGCCCGTTGATAAGGTGTTTGCACTGGATATTAAATCAATAGAGTCCATGTTAGACGTCAAGCTGATACCGTACAAAGTTGCTAAAACAGTCTGTCTGACAGATGCAGAACAAGCCAAGAAGGCAGCCGCTGCGGCCATTGCAGCTAAAAAGAAAGCTGACGACGAAGCTAAGGCCGCAAAGGAAAAAGCCGAGAAGACGGTAAAAGAAACTCAGAAGAAAGCGGATGCAAAACTCGTTGCAGCGACGAAAAAAGCAGCTGAGTTAGCAAAAAAGAAAGAGGCGGCACTCAAAAAGCGAATTGAAGAAGAAAAAAATCTAAGTGAGAAAGAAAAACAGGCATTACAAAAAGAACTCAAAGAGCTTGAACGGGTAAAATTGGAAGCTGTCAACAAACAGAAAGAAGTCGAACGCAAGCAAGCAGAAGAGCGTGAACAGCAGGATATGATTCTGATCGGTATTGCTGCGGGTGTTGTGTTGCTAATTCTGATCGTATTGTATCTTCTTAAACGCAAAAAACAGGCATTGTTACAAGCAAAGGCAGATGCGCAAGCTGCGCATCTGCAAAAAGAGAGCGCGCAAGCAGCGGTAAATGCAGAAATTGCACGTAAACAAAAACTTCAACAATTGCCAAATATTTTGCTGGATGGTGTTACACCCTCGGGTGACAGGGTGACACTGAAGATTTCAGGCATGTCAATTGGCGAATCACCACAAGGTGTTGTGGTAGGGCGAAATCCGGCTAAATCAGAGTACATTCTCAATTACGAAGAAGTATCACGGGAGCAGTTCCGTTTATTGTATGTCAGGGATCAACTCATGATAGAAGACCTGGAGTCTACTAATGGCACCCTGTTAAACGGAGAGCCACTAACACCATATCAACCAGAGGCCATTATGAATGGTGCGGTTATCGAAATAAATGATCTGGAAATCACACTCACAAATGAATAAAGGGTAGTCATGTTGTTAAAACGGCCTGTTGTATCTGTAATACATTTTATATTAATACTGTGTATATCCAATTTTGCATTAGCTCAATTTGATGTTCAGAAAAATGAAAAAAGTGTAGTACGTGTTATAACGAAAAAGTCACGTGGAACGTCTACTGGTACAGGTTCTATTTTGAACTCGGACGGTTATATATCAACTAATTATCATGTGGTTTCGGGTGGAAAAAAATATTATGTTGTCCTCAGTGATACTGCAAAAGCAATACCAGCAAGAGTCGTGTGGAAATCCGCAAAACTTGATTTGGCAATCATTAAAATTTCATCAACTTCACGACCTGTTGTAAGGCTAGCGACGGAAACTGTTACCAAAGGGGCTGACG
>Ga0316206_1000169_pt1 | contig 126290 bp, 119 predicted proteins | sample 6monthpyrite_MG_FD_204942 | JGI IMG/M metagenome (GOLD analysis project Ga0316206, IMG submission 204942) | Microbial mat bacterial communities from mineral coupon in-situ incubated in ocean water Damariscotta River, Maine, United States -... | ecosystem: Environmental > Aquatic > Marine >... | reverse complement strand
AATTGAAGACACGCTGACTGCTCAAGGTCTTCAATTTCACGGAGTGAATATCATAGATTGTTTGCTTTTTGCTTAAGCTGTCCGTCTGAAGACGGAGGGTTTGCTCCTAAGCATGGAAACTAAAAGCGCTGGAAGCGCTCGACAAAGAAGGCGGTGCGGGAGAAAAGCGCAAAAGCGCTTTTGCGAGTGCAGTCAGTGAAAAAGACACGCCGCATCACGCAGCAAAAGATGATGTCATCAAACAGTATTTTAAAGCCATGAGCAAAGCGCTGTCGCATATTGATCAGCTACGCGAAGACGGTTTCATGAAGCATAGCCGTAAAATGCCGCACTTGTTGGAACAGCTTGAGGCAATGGCAAATTATCTTGAGGTTGATGAACTTGTTGAACTTGCATTTGACCGTGGCATTGAGGCTGCTGATGACAGCGATATAAATGTGGATGAAGTTACCGCCTGCATAATCGACACAGCAGTTCTTGGCGCTGATCTCTATGATGTAGATTTCGATGTTCTGAAGGCCTTCGCGCGAAAAAATGATATCGAGCGACCATTCCTTTCGGGCTGGAAAGACCACGATCGTACGGTTCCATTGATCCGTGCCGCGTACCGGGAAAAGGCCCTCGCCGAAGCCCTAACAAGGTCAACAGCGCTCGCGCTCGCGAGCTAGGCTAACGAATGTGGGCAGAAGAAATTCTGCCCACATTGGCCCCACTTCTAAACGTGGATGTAGTAAATTAATGGCGAAAACCGATCTGTCTCAAAAACGATATTTGAAGTTTATGCCAGACCATTGACACCACAGCTGAAGGTGGTATCAACAGTTGTATATTGTTTGTCTATTTTCTATGGGGTTGGGTAAATATGAACATTCGTCTTTCAAGTATCATTTTGTCATTGCTAGTTTTCGTCACGGTAGTAGCTTCACCCGCGCATGCGAGATTTTTGCAAGTTGATCCTATTTGGATATGAGGATCAGATGAACTTGTATGGGTATGTTGGTAATGATCCCCTAAACAAGTTTGATCCATTCGGGGAAGATTCATTTGTTGTCGCTCGAAGACTGGATAGTGCTTTTGGTAAATTAAGCATTGGCCATGCTTTTGTTGTGACAAATGCTCAGTTTATTGGTGACCCAAACGCCACTGTTCATTCTTTTGGCAAACTAATAAATGGAAATATGGGAAATATCACAGACAGTACACGCGCAGCGACAATCGGTAAGTCTACATTTAAAAGTGATAGAAACGCTTGGCTTGCACTAAGCCGAACAACATCTGATAATATTTCTCAAATTAACGCTCCTGATGCGGATGTAGACAATGTTGTAGCCAGTATTTTGGAGAATCGTCCATATGCGCTTAACCCTCACCCACAAGATTTACGTAACGGCAGTTCTTTCGGCGGTCCTGAAGTCGTCGGGGATACATCTGTAAATAGTAGCTCTGGTGCCTTCGCCGCTGGCGATGCAGCAAGTCGTGCAGCGGGTAATGGTAATGTTTCCAGAGAACCATTTACTTTGACGCTGCCAGGAGCCAGTGCGTCAGGAAAGGTTGGTACCAAGGCCACAGGAGTACATCGCGTTTCTGGAAGGATCGAATCTAATAACCTCTCTGAATGCGGGAAAACTAAGTGCTAAGATTTGCTTTTGGTAGTTTAAATATTCTGAGGAGTAATAGGCGAGTATGTTTAAATGGGGTCTAATAGTGATTTTGCTCCTCTATGTTGCGGTTATTATTTCTCCGCTACCAAAACATATTGGCCGTACACACCCGTCTCTGGCGGCGTCTTTATATCCTCCACTTTTTAACTTTAGCGAGCATTATGAGCGTGGGAATGTTTATGGCTTTGGCATTAGTGACGATATAGAAATCGCTGCCAATCATATAGAAAATCTGGGCCTTGAGTTTGTTACATTTAATAACAACTGTGGCATGCCAGAAAGGCAATCCATTGATTTTGTTTCGTTCAAAAGTTCCAAAGATTTGCTGGTGTGGGGGGCGGATAGAAGTGTTTGGTGCGTTCATTATGACGGGGTCGAAGTTGAACTATATTTTGAAATATATTTTTCAAACCAAAATATTGTGAAAATTAGCATGAGCAAAATTAATTTTGAAGGCACATGACGGTTAATTGAGGCCGGACTACCAAGGTATATTGGCCTTACACCCCCACCTCTTACAGTAAGTTTTAATTTTACAAACGAGATGCTTACTAAAATCAAAAATGTGAAGGGTAGCTCTCAAGTCTATGATGTATTATTTAGCACGATTAATTAGCTTCTTGTTTTGTGTGTATGGATTTGTTTTTTATCCTGCGGATGCCAACGCAGGCATTGACACGGTAAAAATTGAGACTGTAACCAGTTTACTTGCTACGCCATCTTATCAAATTGATCTCGCTCGAACCAAACTAACGATAGATAGCTTGGTTGATCCACGTATTGACGTTGAGAAGGGCCTCAAACGCATAAATCGCATTGTCAGATCAGTGAAACAAATCGCAGGTGCTGGCGCAACATCTGATCAACAAGTAGCCGCAATCAGAACCTACCTCTACCGGTCTGGACCATGGAACAATAACAAGACTTTTTCCTATAATTTAGACGACCCTCTCGGGCACTATATTCCCAGTAAACTGCTTCCAAATTATTTAAACAGTCATTCTGGCAACTGTGTCAGCATGCCTTTTCTGTTCATCGCTATCGCTGACCGTATGGGCTTGAATGTAACCGCATCAACCGCCCCTCATCATGTGTTTGTCAAATACACGAATGCTGCGGGCAAGGTGATAAACTTGGAGACCACGAGTGGAGCCAGCCCCTCGCGTAATGCGTGGATACGTCAGAATATGCCGATGACTGATATAGCTATTAAAACCGGCGCATACCTGAAAACATTATCCAAGCATGAAACCATTGTCGTGATGGCGATGGTGCTAATCGAACATGCGATGGAAGAGGGCCGATACGGCACAGTACTCAATCTGGTAAAGGTGCTGGCACCCTACTATCCTAACTTTGCTGATTTATATGTATCCCAAGGCGCAGCAGCCTATAAAATTCTGGAAACCCAGTTTTACAGCAAGTATCCGCGCCCAGTTGATATACCTACGTCCAAACAAGGATATTTCAGGCATCTGAACGAGATGAACCAGCGTGCATTTGCAAAAGCGGAAGCGCTTGGCTGGCGACCTGAAAGCTAAACTCTCCCCATAACTTTCCAATCATGAGCCTCGTCGCTGGTTCCTTGTTCCTAAAAGCCATTTGCCAAATGTAGCAATTATTGCTACAATCCTCTTGGAATGAAAGGAACCCGATAAATGGCACGTAACCCAAGCATATCGTTAACAGAACGGCAGCAAGAGAATATTGCCCAGCTAGTAAATTCAGGACGTTTTCAAAATGTCAGTGAGGTTATGCGCGCAGGCTTGCGGCTGCTAGTTGATCAAGAAGAACAGCGCGCCGCCGTAGTAGCCACGTTGCAGGCGGCAGCCCTTGAAGGGTTGAACAGCGATGTTGCAAAAGACTTTAACGTTGATGATTTTCTGGCGCGCAAGCGAGACCAGTGGCAGGGCAAAAAATAGATGGCGCACATTGTTTGGCGGCAAGCCGCAATAGATGACCTTGATGCAATCTATGACTATATCGCCGAAGACAACCCGGTAAGAGCCGCCAGCTTTGCCGAGGAATTAACGGCCAAGGCAAAGCTGCTTTCAGAGAACCCAAATGTAGGCGAAGCCAAATTGCCAGCCCTGCCTTCTGTCAGGGTGTTCCCCCATAAGAATTACCTGTTTTTATTCAAGCCGCTCACTGATCCAAAAGGCATTGAACTGTTGCGTATCATCCACGGCGCACAGGATTATTTGAACGCTTTCACTGACGATTTTTGAGGTAGTTGCGGTGGATATAGTTTGAACCCGCATTTCTTGGCCCATATCATAGGCTCTGAGATAGGGGACGTTAAATTTTGTAATGTTGGTTTTGGTGCACCCACTGTCCTCGCGCGCAAACATGGCACTGCGTGTCTATTCCGAAATGGCGTGTATGGCCGTAGGTGTTTTGAGCAACCGAGGTGCCATCCTTGTAGATGGTAATTTCTAACAACATGAGGTATCGTTTAAATTGTCTAATGGAAGTATTTTCTACTGGAAATATAAATTATGCCGTCCAAAAAAACATATTCTCTTTATCTGGTGAAAAAAGAAGTTGAGAACTTCGACGATGTTTTGACAGCTTCAGCTCGGGATCATATTGATAACGGCAGGGGCATCAGGTCGGAGGCCGGTGGATTTGGTGATGGTGGTGTATTGTATTCTTTTCCCGGTCGAAGAACTCGACCGAAATGGGCAAACCAAGTGGAAGCAGTTTTTCCCGAAGTTGCTACGCTTTCGTCTCAATCACCATGTGCGGCAATAGTCTTTAGGGTAGCAGAGCGACTATTTGCGGTCTCTTTTTCTTTTGGACATACCTATATTGACGATAGAAAGACGGTGGCAGACTTTGGGCTAAGGACAGCAATTAACTATGTCAGTGATGAAAAGCTAAAAAGCGTAGAACGGTCAAATATCGGTGTTGCCATCCGGGATTTTGCTCAAGCCGCGAGCCACAAAGATTTACAAGCATTTGGGCTCGATGACGTATTGGACTTGATAAGGAAAGTTAGTGGTATTTCCAATCCTGAACGACCTGAGGAAGGCGAATTTGCAGACAGGGTTACCGGCGCTCGGTCATTGAGGTTTACAAAGGACTTAGAGTTAACAGAAGTTCCGGGTGTGGCGCACCAGTCTTTAGAACTTTATAGCTCGCTCCAATACCAGAGTACCCGTTTTAAGGTAATAGATTTCCTTTCGCCAGTCTTGGATACAGTTTTGATTTCGATGCTTGACGAAGAGCTGCTAAACCGATTGAAAGATGGAGGTGACCAATTTGAGATATCTCTACCTTCGATCGTTGACGACCGTACTGGTTCCTACAAATTTCAAAGCGCTAGTATCGGAGGGTATTTTCCCGATGTATCAATAGAAATATACAGGAACGGACTAGGCGACCGTTTGGGAAACCTAGATGTTCCAGACCTCAAGAGGCATAGAATTGCAGTTTACAATGACACAGACACTTTCGCGTTTGATCACTGGTCTATTCATAGATCATTGGTTGGGTCTGTAGAATTTAATGGCACGCGTTACGCCATCAATGAAGGATTATGGTATTCGATTGGCGACCAGATTAAGGAAGCGGCTGACCAATCATTTGAGCGCCTTCGCGCAGACCAGCCTGATCCGAATTTTCCAAGACTTATCCAAAAAATCACAGGTACAGGCCGAAACCCTAAAAGAAGTTGGGAGGCGGAATCAGATTACAATGAACGCGTCGCGAGTTCATCGGATTATCTTTTGCTAGATAGGAAACTGATATCAGTTGAAGGCCAAGCAGGCCCCGGCATTGAGATTTGTGATCTGTTGGAATTGGCGCTAGACGAGGATGGCTGGACTGTTGAGTTTCAGATCGCAGATTTGCCGCGAGCCAATGGCGAACATAATATTCCATTTTTCAGCAAACTTACCTTGAAAGATGAAGCGAGACGACTTGCCGCAATGGGGTTTACCGTCCGCATTGGTTTTGTCACCTTAAGGGTCCAATAAGGTTTGAAGCCTCAGTACCTATATTCTGGTCTTACCAAGTCTTGGAGCTAAAAAGAAAAATTTCCCCAAATATGGGTTGACATTATACCCAAAAATCCGCATTATATTTAAAGTACAACAGTGAGATTTTTGATATAATGCAATTGCCCGGTTATCCAGATGTAAAATTCCCTGACACTTTAGGAGAGCTATTATTGGCTTGCCGAGTGCTTAGGGGATTGAGCCGTGCGGAACTGGCGGGCAAGATGGGCGTGAAGGCTATTTCAATTGCAAAATATGAAAAGGCTGGCTCTCCAAGTGGTCAAAACCCTCCCATCCAAAAGCTCGTAAAACTTGCGATGGTGCTAGAAATTGACCCGCGCTTAATATTTGCCAGTGCTAGCGGAAACGATGAAGAAGCTAAGGCGCTTCTTGAAATGAACTACCAAAAGCTGTTGGACGACTTTCAGACCTATGCAAACACGCTTTCCGAGACGATGAAAGAAATGTTTTATACGCCCGGAAAATTTGCAGACATGTTGAGGGGTCATACACCAGTCTTGGCCTCAGGATCACCAGAAGAAGCTGCCATGCAAATGGTGAAGGAAATAGTGACGCCCGAAAACATGCGTCCTATTTTGGAACACCTCAAAGCTGCGCTTGATTCGCCAATGTTTGAAGAGACCAAGCCGACAAAAGAGTTACAGAACAAAGAGAACCCGAGGGAAGATTTGCCGTCGCCCTCGGGTTCAAATCCAAAAACACCCCACGTAAAGAAAGAAAGTGATGATGGACAGCCCTCAGACTAATCCTCCAGATGAAATTACGCAAGCCCTAGCAAACCTTCCGCTCTTCATGAGCGTGAGGCATGCAGCAGCATTTTTGAGCGTTTCAGCCGCCACCATTCGAGAAATGGTTAAGCACGGTGAAATTACATCCATTCGGCCCGCAGGACGCAATATGCGCATCCCTCGCTCAGCCTTGGCAAAATATCTGAAGGAAAACACATGGCACGCCCAAGAAAAGGCCCCCGCCTCATCCGTATCAACGGTATTAAAAACTGGTATGTCCGCGATGGACGCGGTGCGCAGTTCTCAACAGGAACACCGGATAGAGAGAGTGCTGAATGCGTTCTAGCGTCTTACATAGCCAGAAAAGCCGTTCCTGCACAGCCAACCATTACGCAGCTACTGAATATGCGCATGGACGATCTGAAGGCGAGAAAAGTATCATCTGCAAGCAACACGGTATACCGACACAATGCGTTGAAGGCACAATTCGGCAACTTAAAACCGGAGCAGCTTTCCCTGCCATTGATCAACGAATTCAAACAGGTCCACGAACATGTGCCTGCAATGCTGCGTGAATACCTTCTGGAGTTGAAAACGACACTCAAGATGGCGAAAGACAACAATATCATCAGTGTTGTTTTGCCCATATCAATGCCAGCAAAACGGCCTCCGAGAGATCGCTTTTTGTCGAAAGACGAAGCGGCCCAGCTATGGAATGCGGCACACTCCAGCCATATCAAGCTGTTCATTCATTTGGCACTTGTGACCGGAGCGCGCAAATCAGCAATATTGCAACTAACATGGGACCGTGTGGACCTCACCAATGGCCGGATAGATTTCAACGATCCCAATATGCCAATAACAAACAAACGCCGCACTCTTTCCCCTATCCAGCCCGAAGTGGTGAACATGCTGAAAGAAGCGAAGGATTATGCCGAAACAAACCATGTGATCGAATTCAACGGCAAACCAGTGAAAGATGTCAAAAAGGGTTTTGCTCTTGCCGCACAGAAAGTCGGCATGAAAGACGTGACACCGCACACACTGAAACACACGGCCATATCATGGCTGGCGCAAGCGGGTTGCCCCATAGAACACATAGCGGCCATGACGGCGACGAACGCCAATACAGTGCGGCGTATTTATCAGAAATTTGCACCGGAATACCTGCAAGAAGAAGCCAAAATACTCGCGAACGCAGTGAGTTTTACAAATACTTTTGCAAAACAAGCAGCGCCATCACCGACAGCAGAGGCAATAAAATGAGTGTAAATCATTGTAAAATAATGACTTTAAATGGTGGTCGGTACTGGGCTCGAACCAGCGACCTCGTCGATGTCAACGACGCGCTCTACCAACTGAGCTAACCGACCAAGACCATTTAACATCCAGGCAAAACCCCACCCAGAACGAAGGCGTGTATAAACCGCTCGCCTCGACCGTGCAAGCCAATTTTGTTACAAAGCGAAACGTGACTTGCGCCCAAAAAAAAGCTAACCTTGGCAAATGCAAATTCCGAAACCTCCATTGCCGTACCGGCTATACTTGCCAGCCGAGCCCGACAGCGGTTTATTAACGCCTTTCATTTTTGCATCGCCCCACAGCGGCTGCTATTATCCACCTGAATTTATCGCTCGCACGCACCTATCTGTGCCCGCATTGAGCCAGTCGGCCGACGCCTTTGTTGATATGCTTTTTGATCGTGTCCCCACTTTCGGCGCCACATTGTTGACCGCAACATATGGCCGGGCCTATTTGGACCTGAACCGCAGTTCAAATGAACTTGACGCCGATATGTTTACTCCAAAACTTAACAGTGATACCTTGATCAACAGCCTGAAGGTGCAAGCGGGGTTGGGCCTAATACCGCGCCTCGTTGCTGAAGACATACCCATATACAAGCATTTGTTACCCGCCCGCGAGGCCACCAAAAGGTGCGACACGATCCACCAACCCTATCACGAAAAACTGGCCAGCTTAATAGCCGCCCGCCGCGAACAATTTGGCACAGCATTTCTTATTGATTGCCATTCGATGCCTTCTGAGGCCCCTATTAGACCGGGCATGCGCCACCGCCACCGCAGCAAAACTGCTGATATCGTGCTCGGCGACTGCTGGGGCAGCGCCTGTGACCGTGAATTAACCAGCATGGCAGAGGAATATTTTATCTCTGAGGGTTTTAGAGTGAGGCGAAACCTGCCTTATTCAGGCGGGTTTTCTACCCTGCATTATGGCAAACCTGAGTGCGGTGTAAACGCATTACAAATTGAAATTAATCGCGGCATCTATATGGATGAAATAAGCCAAACGACCCTGCCAGAATTTAGCGAAATACAAAATGCCCTGATTAATGTGAGCAAACGCATCGTTGATACAGCAGGCCAACACCTCGTCGTCGGCTCAATTCAAAATCCCCGTGCCGCTGAATGAATTGAGCCATTTTTTAACCCATAATTTTCTATGTTTGTTTTGCCATTCAGACGGATTCAACAAAAAAAAGGCCACGCAAAAGCGTGGCCCAGGCTCAGGGAGGAAACGCCCACGAAGGGCATTAGCGGGGGGTACCCGCCAATTCTTAATATAATAGCTCTACAGGCAAAAACCAAGCCCCGCATGAAATGAAAAATCATAACTGTATGTATTTACACGCTAATACATTGATATTAAGACGTTTTTTAGTAAAGGTTTCCAATTAAATATTGGTTTTCATGATCGTCAAATATAAGCCAGTGATGAGATTAGCTTTTGAAGCCCTCAGCGACTCGCAAGTCCTGAGCGCTCTCACTGACCCACTTTTACTGCTATACCTTTAGCTTAAAGCAAAAATACTACTAATAGGTGCACAGCAAACCCATTTTTCCATTTGCACCGTCTAATGGCAGCAAACGGGATCATAGGCCCTTTATATGACTATCTAAACGAACAATCGTGAAGACGCTGTTTTCCCTCGACATTTTCCTCACCCACTGCCACGTTAGGCCCATGCAAATAGCCTCAAACCAGCTATGTCGACTTCTGAGTAAATTTTTATGCGCTTCATTTATGATATCCGCGCAAACTTTACTGCTTATTTTTATATTATTTTTACCTCCCACCATCGGCGCAGCAGCGTCCCCAGACAATAGCGTGACCCTTTTTACCCACGGCGATACGCCCCTTTTATCTCCGACTAAAGAAGGTACACTTGAAGGCCCTGCGCTGGATTTATTCCGCTGCGCAATGACCCGCTTAGAGCGGCCTTTTTCGGTTCAAAGAGCACCCTTATCACGCGCAAGACAAATCATAGCTGAGCTTGACAAGGCTGTTTGGTTCCCTTCCGCATACCGAGGAGACGCCGACCGAATGGCCCACAGTGTTGGCCCCGCAGGCTCGCTTGATATCTATTGGTATAAATCAAAGGTCAACCAATTGGACCCGAACAGCGAAGCATTCAAACAATCGGCAGTGGTAACCACTTATAAAGGTTCGGCTATGGAAGGCCAACTGCGCAGGGATGGCTATGCGTTCAAGCAAGGCAGCGCCGACAGAAGCACCCTTGTTTTCATGCTACTGAACGGCGAAGTTGATGCTTTTGTGGCCGTGGATTTCCGCGACAGATTACCAAAAGAGACACTTCAAAAACTTACAGATCACGCGTCCATCACTATAAAAGACCGAGTTCCAACCGCATTTCGGGTCGCAAACCTATTTTATGAAAATGACACTGCCTTCACCGGAAAATTCCGCCAAGCTTTCGGTACCTGCTTGTCAAACGCCGCCCCCGAAAAGTAATCATGCCTCGCCGCAAAAAAAATGCGCGTACCATCGCTGCACAAGTGTGAACAATAATATACATACGCAATAAAGCTTGCTGCTATACGCCAAGCCGAGTATAAGCCGCGCAAATCTGTATGTTTCAGGCTCTCCCGCGCGTTAGGAGGGCTTTTTTAAATTGGGCCGCACACCGCCCCCGGCACAATCCGGCCACATAGGTAAATGTTATGACTAAGAAAATCCGTAATATCGCAATTATCGCACACGTCGACCACGGCAAAACCACGCTCGTGGATAATCTGTTCAAACAATCAGGCACAATGCGTGATAACCAGCGCATGGAAGAATGTGCAATGGATACGGGCGATCTGGAGCGCGAACGCGGCATTACCATTTTGGCCAAATGCACCAGTGTGATATGGGGCGATACACGGTTCAATATTGTTGATACCCCTGGACACGCCGATTTTGGCGGCGAGGTTGAGCGCATCCTTTCCATGGTCGATGGTGTTGTGTTGTTGGTAGATGCCGCCGAAGGCCCAATGCCGCAAACTAAGTTTGTAACCATGAAGGCCCTTGCCCTTGGCCTGAAGCCGATTGTGGTGGTGAATAAGGTTGATAAATCAGACGCCAGCCCAGACGCCGCAACAGACGCCTGTTTTGATCTGTTCGTGAATTTGGACGCAAGTGACGAGCAGCTTGATTTCCCAATCCTTTACGCCTCCGGCCGCAATGGCTGGTGCGACGAAACACTGGACGGACCACGCGAAAATCTAAACGCGCTGTTTGAAAAAGTTATCGAACATGTGCCCTTGCCTGCCGTCGTTACAGAAGATAATTTCGCCAAGCCGTTTTCGATGCTGGTAAGTTTGCTGGACCGCGATAATTTCCTTGGCCGCATTCTTACGGGCCGCATCGAATCTGGCCGCGTTAAAGTGGGCGATGCTATCCATTCCCTCAGTCGCGACGGCCATGTGATTGAAACAGGCCGTGTTTCCAAATTGCTGGCCTTCCGGGGCTTGGAGCGTGTACCGGTTGAAACCGCCGACGCAGGCGACATTGTCGCCATTGCCGGGCTTTCGACCACCACTGTGGCTGATACCATCGCCGTGCCGGCAGTTACCGTACCACTGCATTCAATCCCGGTTGATCCGCCAACACTCGCCATGACTTTCAGCGTAAACAACAGCCCGCTGGCTGGCCGCGAAGGCAAACATGTAACCAGCCGTGTGATCCGTGATCGCTTGATGCGCGAAGCCGAAGGCAACGTGGCGATCGAGGTTTCCGAGACAGGCACCAAGGATGCTTTCGAGGTTTCAGGCCGCGGCGAGCTGCAATTGGGTGTCTTGATCGAAACGATGCGCCGCGAGGGTTTTGAGCTGGCGATCAGCCGCCCACGTGTTGTGATGAAAATGGATGAAAATTGCAGGAAACTTGAGCCGTATGAGACTGTGCAAATCGATGTGGACGAAGCGTATCAGGGCACAGTTGTGGAAAAAATGTCAGGGCGTAAAGCCGAACTTTCCGGCATGGTCCCCTCAGGCGGCGGCAAGGTTCGCTTAACCTTTGATGCGCCTGCACGCGGCCTTATCGGCTATCACGGTGAGTTCCTAACCGATACCCGCGGCACCGGCATCATGGCACGGGCATATGATCGCTACGACGCTTATAAAGGGCCTATCCGGGCACGCCAGCGCGGTGTATTGGTGGCAACAGCGGGCGGCAAGGCTGTTCAATATGCGCTGTTTTACCTGCAGGAACGCGGCACCATCATGATCAACTACGGCGACGATGTTTATGAAGGCATGATCATCGGTGAAAACAGCCGTGATAATGATCTGGATGTAAACGTGCAAAAATCCAAACAGCTAACCAACATGCGCGCATCGGGTAAAGACGACGCCATCAAAATGACCACGCCGAAAATTCTGCCGCTTGAGCAAGCGCTGGCTTATATCAACGACGATGAACTAGTTGAAGTAACACCCGACAGCATCCGCCTTCGCAAATTGCACCTGTTGCCGCACGAGCGTAAAAAAGCGTCACGCGGGGCTGAGTAGGCTAGCCCTTAGGGTTTCCCCGTCCCGGACTTTTATGCCGGGGTCATACAAAAAATAGAAGGTGATCCAACGGGTCACCTTTTTTTTGGCTCAACTCACCGCCTTTTTAATGCCCCATTGCCTAGGGTCAGGCCTCATTAATGTGGTTTGCTCAGCAAGAGAGGACTTTATCGTGGCGCAGGAGATAACATGCAGAAATAGCGGGGCTATTTCAAATGTTGTCGACGCACACCACGGTACAAGCATCCTTGCCCCCATTCTTCACTCCAGAAACCCGGAGGTCGTGCAGCAAGGCGAATTGGCAGCGTCACAAGCCCTTATCAAGGGAACCACCCTTGATTTCAGCGTCCTCCTTCCCAATTCGCCTCGGTGCCTGACTGAGCTAAACCACATTAATGAGGCCTGACCCTAAGTATCTTGTAAAGATCAAAAGGTATCACCACGTATAGCTGTACAGATAAAAACAATGATAACAGACCAGCGAATGCTGGCACGACAAGCGAAAGGCATTTTAAATGCAACACCAAAAACCCACACCAAACTATGGGATCACAAAGGCCGAATATGCACGGCAATTGCAGGCGTTTAACGAACGCGGTTCCCAGCCTAGCGACAGCCTTTTTTCCCGCCTGCGGAAAAGATTTCAGTAAAACTACGTAGCCGATGAATGGCGCGGAGAGCAGCATGGGCAGCTATCATGCTGCCTTATTTGCCGTGCCTGCCTGTTTTTAAAACAGCCATATTATGGCATGCTGGAATTGGTATCCGTGCCGGGGCTTGACCCCGATTGCCGTGCCCACAGCAGACACAGCCAACATTTAGCAGGTGCCTTTTTTATGGCCTCAGCCAACTGATAAGCGCACCCCTTATAGTGATGTCTGTTTCACCGGCCACAAATAACCCACTTAGCGTTGGATTTACACGGAACCCAAGCCAACCGGGTATTTTATAATCGGCATCTACAAACAATGTCACCATTGGCCTTACCAAAAAATCAACAGGCGTTATGTCCTGTATGGCTGACTTCGGGATTGTCACTAACCCCTGCGCAGTTGCAAGCACCAGATGATCTTTGTGGATTTCAAGTGCCGTTCCTGTTGGACCACAAGGCTTAAGAAACGAAAAATATAGGTTCTGAAGGATAATAAGAAAGGCAATTGCCGCTAACAGCGATATGCCAATCAAGTCTCTATCCTGACCGGAAAAAATTGCATAAACAGGGGCAAGCAATACCACCACCAAAGTGATGTAATAGCCAGCGCGGACCAGCCTGACTTCCTTCATATTATATTTATAGATAACCGGAAAATTCATACCCCTACCCCAACTTGAAATAATTCCGCATGGCCAGCAGCGTTAGCGGCGCCTCAGCAAACAGCGTGTTGAGCTTTGGAATGCGCGCTTCTTCTTCTGCTGTTAGCCTTAAATCACCACGCAGCAGATCAGGCACACCGTCATCATAAATGATCGGCTTGCCGGTTTCCGGGTCGCGGTACTGTGGCTCGTCCGGTTTTGTTTCGTTAGGCATGCATGTCCCCCATCGCATAGACGGGTTGAGTATGCACTTACTGCTGGATGGCATGCAATCCAAAAGTGGCGGCTTGCCGCGAGCCGCGCATCTGGCATTTGCCTTTCACACAGCCCCTGCCGTGTGCTAAAAAAGGCGCCACAGATGTATTATACGGAGAGCCCCCCATGACAGCCGCCATCCAGCATGATTTTAGAAGCGATACGGTAACACAGCCATCAGACGGCATGCGCGCTGCGATGATGGCGGCGCCCTTGGGCGATGATGTGTTCGGCGATGATCCAACGGTGAACAAACTGCAAGAAACGCTCGCAGACATGCTTGGTAAAGAGGCGGGGCTGTTTATGCCATCAGGCACCCAATCAAACCTCGCGGGCTTAATGGCGCACTGTGGGCGCGGGGATGAATATATCGTCGGGCAATCTGCGCATTGTTACCGCTGGGAAGGCGGCGGCGCGGCGGTGCTGGGTAGCATCCAGCCTCAGCCAATTACAAACCAGCCAGATGGTAGCCTGCTACTGGCTGATATTGAGGCCGCGATCAAACCTGACGACGCCCACCATGCCATAAGCAAACTTCTAGCGCTGGAGAATACAATCGGCGGCAAGATTTTGCCCGCAGATTATGTAACCGCTGCCACCAGCACCGCGCGCAGCCATGGCCTTTCCTGCCATCTGGACGGTGCGCGTGCCTTCAATGCCGCCGTGGGATCAAATGTCAGCATTGCGGATATTGCTCGGCCGTTTGACAGTATTTCTATTTGCTTCTCGAAGGGGCTGGGCACGCCTGTGGGGTCGGTTCTTGTTGGTAGCCATGCGCTGATCAAGCGTGCGCACCGCATCCGCAAAATGCTGGGCGGCGGTATGCGCCAAGCCGGTATCCTTGCGGCCGCCGCGCTTTATGCGCTTGAAAACAATATCGAGCGCTTGGCAGACGACCACGCCAATGCCGCCCGCCTCGCTGAAGGCCTTGCGCAGCATACCAAGCTAACCGTCACAGTGCCCCACACCAACATGGTGATGGTCGGCGGCGAAAAGGCCGTGCTGGATGCCCTGAATGCGCATCTGGCCGCCCAAGGCATCGCTGCCATTGGTATTTATGATGTCCAGCGCTGGGTAACCCATATGGGTGTAGGCCGCAAGTCGGTGGATACGGCGCTTTTGGCGGTGGATGCTTTTTTCAAAGGCTAAAAAGGCGCTGGGCAAAAAAGCTGCGGCCTGATTTCAAGGGCAAGGTGGGTTCCCGCCTTCGCGGGAATGACGGCGCGGGGCGCGGGAATGACAAAGCCGTGCGGGAATGACATCAGGGCGCGGGAAAGACAAAGCGGTGCAGGAATAACAGTAAGGCGCGGGGATGATGGTGGGGCGCGGGCATTACAGTTGCAGAACACGAAAACTTTTACGTCCCCTGCCCCGCGTACCTCATTTTATCCTTACATATAGATGGATTCGCAGGCATGCCACCAAATGGCGAAATAATCTGGCCATCCCACTTGGCTGTCCGTGCTGTTCCCTGTTGTCCGCGCCGCGCAAGCAGGCTGAAAAACGGGAGAAACACGGTCACCACTTGCCGTAAGTTGCATCTGGATCCCCTTCGGTTTTCACCCGGGCGCCAAGGGCACGTGAGCGTGCGGCTCCTTCGCTTCAATTGAGGGCCCTGGATTCAAAACCGGCTCCATAGTCTCAGTGGCGGCGCTACCGTGCTTCTCACGGTGCAATGACCGCACAAAAATTTCGAATTCCTCGAAACTGGCCTCGCCCTCGCTAAACATACCAACGACCTCTGCCACATGATCGTCCATAAGGGTATCCAGTTCGTCCATAAGGACTTCAGGGTCACTTCCTTCTTCCTTGGCGATTTTATGCACTACGACCTCAAAGGCCCTGTCAACAATATCTGCAAAGTCCTCGCCAAGGCCTCCCAATTGCTGCGCTGTAGCGACGTGCGTCCACCTGACAATTATAGCAGCCAGAGCTTCTATACGAATTTTTGTGGGAAACCCGACAAACGATATTGTATATTCACCCTCTTTCGCTTTCTTCCTCCATAGAGGAAAAAGCGGGCGTGGCAGATAAAAGACAGGGTGATGCTTGTTTTTAAATTTCAGCGTACATGAAGTCCCAAGAGGATCGCTCTCAACGTTTTCTATTTCATCCCACTGAACTATATGATGCGCCCAGGCACTGTAGCCAAGACCAGCAGCCGATACTTCGATAGTTTTAGCCCTGGAGACCAGCATAACAAGGAGTGCCAAGGCTCCAATTCCAAACAAGACAAGGCTAGAATACCCTATAAACCTTTTAAAAGGATCGCCTTCGCCAAGCACAATGCCGACATAACCAGCAGCAGCCGACATTAGAATAGCCACAAACAGCATACCAAGAAAATATAGCCGTGATGTTTTGAATACCATTTTGGTTCCCCCCAATCTGCCTTTGTGCAGCAGTATACAGCGCGCGCGCCTGCCGCAAGGCTGTAAACTGTAGCTTGATTTTAAGGGCAAGGTGGATTCCCGCCTGCGCGGGAATGACGGCAGGGGTGCGGGAAGGACAAAGCGGCGCGGGAATGGCAGTAAGGCGCGGGGTTGACGGCATAGGGCGTGGGAATAACGGCACCGGACTTGGGAATGAAACCTAAGGGCCGCACACGGCTCGGCAGGACTGGAATGACGCAGCAGGGCGTGAATGACGGCGGGGCGCGGGCATTACAGTTGCAGAACACGAAAACTTTTACGTCCCCTGCCCCGCGTACCTCATTTTATCCTTACATATAGATGGATTCGCAGGCATGCCACCAAATGGCGGGAATGACGCGGCAGGACTGGAGTGACGCAGCAGGGCGGGGGAATGCCGACGGGACGCGGTTATGGTGGCAGGGCCAGTTTATGGCAGCAGGGCGAGCGTGACGCGCTAGAGGCTTGCCGCCCAAAGGCGGGAACGATGCCTATGGGCGGCAACGCTGCCTAAGGGCAGGACCAACGATCGGGCGGAGTTTGCGAGAAAACCGAGGACGGCGCGCAAGAGAATGACGCGGCAGGGCGGGCATGCCTGCGCGCGCACCAGCTTTAGCCCGCCTGCTTTTCGATATAAACCGATGTGCTGGGATATGGGATTGAAATGCTGTCTTTATCAAAGGCTTCTTTAGTGGCTTGCAGCAGGTGCCATTTCAGGCCCCAATAATCACTGCCTACACACCAGATGCGCACCATAATATCAACACTGCTATCGCCCAAATTTGATACCGCCACCACGGGCTCGGGGGATTTGTGTGCGCGTTCATCGGTAGCAATGACCGACTTTATCACCGCCATCGCCTTGTTGATATCGTCGCCGTAGCCAATGCCGAATGTCAGGTCCAGCCGCCGGGTATCATGGTAATTATAATTCTTGATGCTGCTCCCCCACACATCGCTGTTGGGGATGATGATGCGCACATTATCGCCGGTATCCATTTCAGTAACAAACAGCGTGATCGCCTTTACGGAACCGGCATAACCCGCCACTTCAACAAATTGACCAATTTTAAATGGCCGAAAGATCAGCAACATCACGCCCGCCGCCACGTTGGAAAGCGTGCCTTGCAGCGCAAGGCCAATCGCCAGGCCCGCAGCACCAACAACAGCCACAAGGCTGGTTGTTTCGACCCCGAATTGGTCGAGCAGCGCAATGATGGTGACAATGATCACCACATATTTGGCCAGCCCGGCCACAAATTGCGTGACGGTCTGATCCATTTTTTCGCTTTTTCCGAGCAGGACGGCGAGGCGGTTTTGTACTACACCAGAAAGCCATAAGCCGATGATTAATATCGCCGCCGCACCCAGCACGGAAAGCCCCATATCAATCGCCTGCGCAATCATCGCCTCGCGTTCTGCGCTATTACCACCAAAAAATGATTCCATTGCCTGCCCTTGGAGTTTTATTTCTCTAATATCAAGCGGTAAACTAAACCGTTTTCCCCACGGCGACAAGGCCTTCTGGAGGCCTGCCAAGCCAGTCTTTGGCAAAATCAGCGGCTCCAACTGGCCGCGAGAAATAATAACCCTGCACGCTGGTACAGCCGCGTGCGCGCAGAAACAAAAGCTGGGCTTCCGTTTCCACGCCTTCACCGGTTACCCTGAAACCAAGCACTTCGCCCAGTTTTAAAACGGCTTCAATGATCGCCTGGTCATCAGTATTTTCAGTGACGCCACGAGTGAAGCTGTGATCGATTTTTACATAATCAAAGGGCAGGCGTTTGAGATAGGATAGTGATGAATAGCCGGTGCCAAAATCATCAAGTGCAAAACGAATACCCAGCGTGCGCAATCTTTCCATTGCCGAGGCGGCGGCTTCAATATCCACCAATAAGGCAGTCTCGGTGAGTTCAAAAACCAAACGTCCCGGTTCCAGCCCACAATCCACAATCAGTTTTTCCACAAAAGGCACAAAATTGGGCCTGTGGATCTGGTCGCTGGAAATATTGATGGACAATTGCGGCAAGCTGGGTGTGTGGGCAAGAAAGGCGCAGGATTCCTCGAGAATCTTCTCACCCAGCGACCATATCAGGCCGCTTGCCTCGGCCACAGGTACAAATACGGCAGGCGATACCGAGCCTAGCAATTCATTATCCCAACGCACCAAAGCCTCGGCACCAATAAGCTTTTCGGTCTGCGTATCCACAATGGGCTGATAATGCATGTAAAATTCTTGCCGCTTCAGGCCGCCGCGCATCTGATTTTCGATGGCGACTTGCTGAAGAATAGCTTCTTCCATCTGGGGTGCAAAGAAACTGAAATTATCCTTGCCGCCCGACTTAGCCTCATACATGGCCGTATCGGCCTGGCGCAGAACCGCATCAACACCTGCATTTGTTTTATCCAGAATGGTCAGGCCTATACTGGCAGTCATATGCAATTCATTATTCTGAACCAAAACAGGTTTGGCAAGGGCAGCCAGAACCTTTTCAGCGACCTTTTGCACGCCGCCAACCGCATGCGGGGTGTCGGCGCCAGTGTCGGGTAGCAGCATGACAAACTCGTCACCGCCCAGCCTTGCTACTGTATCTTCGGCGCGACTACAGGCCCGCAGGCGCGCGGCGATTTCCTGCAAAAGCAAATCGCCCACCGAATGGCCGAGCGAATCGTTGATGGTTTTGAAATTATCCAGATCAAGAAACATCAAAGCACCGTGCCCGTCCCGGCGTTTTATGCGCGCCAAAACTTGCTCTAGCCTGTCCTGAAGCAAATGCCTGTTCGGAAGCCCGGTCAAAGGATCATGGTACGCCAGATGCTCTACCCGCTCCTCGGCCTTTCGGTTGTTAAGTGCATAGCGGATGGCCCGTTCCAGATCTCGTTCGGTCAAATTTTGTTTAACTAAAAAATCCGCAGCTCCCGCGATCATCGCCAATTTGTCGATTTCGATATCATCGCTGCTGGCTAAAAATATAATCGGGGCTTTGCTGCTGGTATTATTGGTAATTTTAAGCATTACGGTCAGGCCTTCGGTCGAACCGAGCCTGTTACCAACAAAAACTATATCAAAAAAGTTTGCCGGTTTGCTGTCAATGATTTCAAGCGCAGTCGCCCCACTATCTGCCCAACGTAGTTTAAAGGCGCCTCGATAAATATTGTTCACATGACTACGCACAGCGAGAAAATCTTGCTCACTCTCTTCAACGATGAGAATACTTATGCCGTTGGCCAAGCCGGGATATCCTATTCTTTTACCGTGTGCTCCAATAAGTCTGCCGAGATATAAAGACCCATAATAGCATCAAATATCACTAATATTTACCTAAGACTGCAATGAATCGAATGCTTAAGCAATAAAAACTCTTTGTATTGCAAGGCTTTGTATGGTCAAAAAATAGTGGGTAATCCTATACAATATAGAGGGAACCTGAACTGCGCCCCAAGTTATATCCAGTCAAACGTAGAGTCCTTTGTTTAAGCTTTGGTTCAATGGTTGCCCCATCACCTTGCAGGCACGAGACACGTTACCAAGTTCCTTAGCCAAATTGAGCAGGCCGAGCTTATGTTTAACGATACGATCATTAAAATTCAGCATGAGAGTGGAGTTATCCCAACACAGCAATACAAACACCCACCCACTGCTTGCGCCATAATCTTAGCGATGCGCGGCTATAGCTGATAAAACGTGTCATAGACCCCCAAAATGGTAATTTGGGTTAGTTTATAACAGTGACGGCCCTTATCAAGGGTGTTTTGCCAACATAACAAAAAAAGGCACGCCCGTTGCCAGTCATGCCTTTTTTGTATAAATGCTGTGGAAATGAAGGCTGCTGTTAACCGCGCATGCGCCCAAGCAAATCATGGACGGCCTGCTCCAGCACGCTGGCTTGTTCGGTTAAACCACCAGAGCTTTCGTTCACAACTACCGCTGCGCCTGCACTTTTTTGCGCCATTTCTTGCACACGGCCAATATTGTGGCCAAGATTTGCTGTGCCCTGGCTGGCATTTTGGACACTGCGGCCAATCTCACCGGTTGAGGCTTCCTGTTCTACAACAGCCGCCGCAATCATCCCTGAAATCTCGCTAACCTGATTGATAGTTTTATGGATGGTGCCAACAGCCTCAACAGTGCTGCGTGTGGCATCCTGCATCGCGGTGACTTGCTCTTCAATTTCTTTGGTGGCATTGGCTGTTTGGTTAGCCAAAGATTTTACTTCACTGGCCACCACGGCAAAGCCCCTGCCAGCATCGCCTGCACGCGCGGCTTCGATAGTGGCGTTAAGGGCAAGCAGATTGGTTTGTTCTGCAATATCATTGATCAAATGAATAACTTCAGAAATACGGTCTGACGCACTCGACAACGAACTCACCTTGGTTTCTGCGTCTTTGGCAATATCCATCGCCTGCGTAGTGATGCTATTGGCTTGCTCAACCTGAGTTCGGATTTCGCCAATCGCGCCCGTCAAACCATCAGTGGCATCAGCGACCGAATTCATATCCTGGCTAGTGGCATCAGTGGCGCTTGCCGCTGCTGAGACTTCAAACCCGGTTTCCTCGATAGCTTCTGTCATTGTATCTGCCGCCATCTGCAATTCTGCTACCGAGCTTGAGAGCGACTGGATCACGCCAGACACTTCATTTTCAAACGAGTTTGCAAGGTCATTTTGCATTTTCTGACGGTCCGCAGCAGCAACTTGTTGATGGGCAATTTCTGCATCCAGGCGCGCTGTTTCTTCCTCTGATTTCCGATGCTCATCGGCAAGCTCTTGCGCCTGACGTGCAGCCTGAACATCTTCGGCTTCACCGCGTAGCCGTTCGGTTTCCAATGAGTTCTGCCGCAAAAATTCGGCGGCTTTCGCCATCCCTGCAATTCCATCGGCATGGTCCATATCGGTAACCGACTTATCATAATTGCCGTTTGCGAGTTCGGTAAGCTCAGTTTGGAGGTTACGCAGTGGCACCATAATGCTTTTTGTGATCATCCAGGAAGACAGGGCAATCAACACTAACAGCGTTAGGGTAAACCAAAAGACTATCGTCTCATGGGTAGCAATCTCGGCTACCGATAAGGTCTCAGCATGAATTTCACCGATAAGCCAACGATTGAGCAAAAACACCCCTAACAAACCGCCCAGGGACATGATCGTTAGCGCCCAAATACGGACATTCACTTTAAAATTACGCAGGAAATTGATCATAATGATCTCAGGCCTTTTTCTAAAACTCAAACTCAACACTCGTTCCCAAAAGGCTCAATAGCATAAACTTACCAGTTTAGTGCAAGAAAAAACCGACTGCTTCGGTGGTTTTCTCACCCCTTGACGGAGGTACCCTCTATCCCCACATCAGAAGGATAATAAGGCCAAAAAACGGTTGAACAGCGAGGATAAAAGGAGGAGCAAATGCGCCTGTTAATGGCGATCATCTTACCACCATTGGTTTTTTTCACTATTTGGCGACCCTTTCAGGGCTTTTTCTGCGCACTTTTATATATGACCTTCATTGGCTGGCCCGTGGCTTCCATGTGGGCCATCTATGCGCTTAGCCAGCACCGCAATGACGAACTGAGAGACGAATTTGATTATAGCCGAGGCTATCGGCGCTATTAAATTCAGATAATCAAGAGAGGAAAATTACTATGTGGGTAATATTAATTGGTGCGGTTGCCGGTTTTTTGGCCGGTCATATACTGCGGGGTGAGGGATACGGTGCGCTTGGAAATATCATTCTTGGCGTTTTGGGCGGCGTGGTTGGCGGCTTTCTTTTTGGTCTGCTCGGATTTCATAGCTACGGCCTGATCGGAGACATTATCTCTGGCACCATCGGTGCTGTTATTTTGGTCTATTTTTTCGGAAAACGCCGCTACGGCGGCAAATCCGACGATTGAGACCTGACCCTAAGCCTTGCCGACCTAATGATTAGCTGCTGAAGCGGGCCGGGTCATATAGCTCGGCCCGGACATCATGAGCCATCAGGCTTGCGGGGACTGCTACCCCGCGCGCAAGTGCTGCGGCCAGCTGCGACCAGGCGGGCGCGGTTTGAATACCGTATCCGCCTTGGCCCACATTCCAGAAAAAATGGGCATTGTCGGGTGCATATCCAATAACAGGCACCCGGTCTGGCGCAAAGGTACGAAGTCCCGCCCACTTGGCATCTATGCCCGGAAGGCTTGCCCCTGTGGCTTGCTCAAATTGGTCGGCGGCAATGGCGATGTCTTCCAGTTCAGGTTGGGCATCGCAAGGCACACTGGGTGTTTCATCCGCTGCCGAAACCAGATAACCACTGCCTTCGGGCTTAAAGTAAAAATTTTCATCCACATCTATGACCACCGGACCCTTATTATTAAACGGTAGGCCGTCAGGATTCGGGACCGTTATAATGGTTCGCCGAAGCGGCATAAGACCAAGTGGCGCAATACCGGCCCGGATCGCTATTTCGTCGCCCCAGGCGCCCGCAGCATTGATGATCACCTTGGCCTTGATTTCACCCATGCGGGTTTTCACGCACCACGCGCCACCCTCAAAAACCGCCTGTTCAAAACCCGCGCCAAGCCCAAGAACACAGCCCGCATTTTTCGCGCCTTTCAAGAAGCCCTGGTGAAGCGCAGCAACATCAAGATTGCCACAATCAGGATCATCGATTCCGCCAGCCACGAGGTCTTTGCGCAAATAGGGCGCTCTGGCGAGAACTTGCTCGGCAGTTAGCATTTTGATGCTCGGCAAACCGGGGGCCATAGCTTCAAACGCTGCCCGAGCATTTTTTGTCTGGCTATGTCTGAATAGGTGAATCGCACCAAGATTACTTAGGATCGGCTGCGCAGTAAAACCCTGAGGCGGACTTTGCAAAAACGCTTTTGATGCAGTGGTTAAGGGCTGCAACTTTGGACCACCATATGTTTCTGCGTAAAAAGCGGCTGAACGGCCGGTTGTATGATAGCCTGCCTGATCCTCCATATCAATCAGGGCCACACTGGCATGCTGCGCCAGATGAAAAGCGATGCCCGCGCCCGCTATGCCCGCCCCAACGATCAAAAAATCAGTCTCGCTCATAAAGCTTCCCATTGCCTAGACGGCGACATATGTGGTCTAAAGTAACCAGTTTGACAAGTAAGCTTTCATGCGCGTAGCCACAATATTCTTGCTAGCGCCGCGATATGGCCGCACGCAAGAAAAACTGCGCTAATACCATCAAGGACAAATATGACACAGACGTTAGGCGGCATTCGGGTAGACACACTGACATCTTTTGTCAGCGAACTGGCGGATGCTGCAGCATCAATCACCACCCAGTATTTTAAAGCCCCCCTCAATGTGGAAAACAAACTCGCAGGGGATGCGTTTGATCCTGTCACAAAAGCTGATCGAGAAGCAGAAAAAGCCATTCGTGCGCTTATTGAAGCACGGTATCCCGAGCATGACATTTTCGGCGAAGAATTTGGCCGTTCTGATAAAGGCAGCGATTTCGAGTGGGTATTGGACCCAATTGACGGTACACGCGCTTATATTTCTGGGCTGCCAAGCTGGGGTACATTGATAGCACTAAAATATAAAGGCTCACCAGTGATCGGCGTCATCGATCAACCCTATATAGGCGAGCGGTACATCGGCTGGACAAATGGTGCCACACTAAACGGCAAACCCATCAGCGTACGCAAGTGTGGTAATCTCTCAAATGCAACATTGGCAACAACGGACCCTGCCCTTTTTACGCTAGCCGAACGACCTGCCTTTGACGCCGTTCTTGCCGACAGCAAATTGGTACGTTACGGCCTTGACTGTTACGCTTATGCCGTCGTTGCCGCAGGTCACATGGATCTGGTTGTCGAAAGCGGATTAGAACCTTATGATATGATGGCCCTGATCCCCGTAGTGCGCGGCGCAGGGGGAATCGCAACCAATTGGGAAGGCGGCAACCCTGGCGACTGTGGGCGGTTGCTGGTCGCAGGTGACGCCACCGTTCATGCGGAGGTCTGCGCTATTTTAGAAGCCGAACAACGGTAGCCCGATCAAAGTATTGCCTCCATAAGTCTGAGGCAAAGGATTAGCGGAACTACAATCCTGCTCATCAGCATCGTAAGCCTGATAGCGGCCAGTAGGTATCGAGGAGACGAGCGTGGGACGACCCGCACAGTTTAGCAAGGAAGCAGCCATTGCTATCGCGATGGAGAGCTTTTGGGAAAAAGGCTATGACGGCATTTCCGTGAGCGAGCTGGCTGCGGCCATGTCAATTACGCGGTCCAGTTTCTATAATTGCTTTAAAACCCGCGACAATCTTTTTGATGATGTTCTGGCGCTATACATGAAAAATACGCCGGATTACTTTCTGGATGGCCTTGACCCTATGGCCCCAGTTGTACCTGCCATCCGACAGGCCTTCAAAAACCTGTGCAGGGACCGGGCGCGTGACCCAGACGGCCGAGGCTGCATGATCATTAAATGTTTAGCGCAAGCAACTCTTGCTAAAGAACCTTCACCAAGATTAGTGCGCATACTGGATGCCAAAGTGGACCGCTATGAGCTTTTATTAAAGCGGGCTGCATCAAACGGGGAAATAGAAACTCCGCGTGACGCCAAACTTATGGCTCAGGCCATCACCACCCATATGATCGGGATCAATATGATCTGCAAACTTGTTCGTACAGAGCAAGAGCTATGGGCTATCGCAGAAGCTTTTTTAAGCATCAATGGCTTGAACGCTGCCGACACAGGCGAAACCAGTGTTAAGGTCAAGCCTCACTAATGTAGTGTGGTCCAGTCATGCTACAGGGTGAACCACCAGTTTAGTTGGTGTTTAATCGATCGCTGTCGTTGGTGGCAAAATCGGGTCCCCGCTCAAGATCCATGAAATCCCCGATTGCACGCCAAACCTGGGCGCGTTGCTCGTCCCGCTCTTTAAGAATTTCATGCATTGCGCCTTCGATTCGCACCAAACGACCATGGGGTAATCTTTCCGCAAAAGCATCCTGCATGGCGTTGTCAACAATCTGATCCTCAGCCGCTTGTAAAATCAGCACGGGTGTTTTGATCGCTTCCGCATAGCCTTTACTATTCAATATTGTTGTTGATTTCAGCGCTTCCCAAAGCCACTTATATGTAGCGCCCCCAACAGCCAGACGTTTATCCTTGCTGTGGATGAAATAGTCTTCATCACAGAAGCGGTCATCATCGTGGGTTAACTTCTTGCGCCAACCCCAACGCCCGCCCTTGAATGCCGTATGGCCCGGTATATAAGCTGCGCCAAGGCCCAAGTGTCGTGCTATCCAAGATAGGCATTTTGCGAAAAATTTTACTATGATGCCACCACTAATTTCTACCATTGGTGCGATCGTAATGGCCGCGTCAGCCACACCCGGGTGATCATGTAGAAACCGCAGAGCCACATGGCTTCCGGCTGAATGCCCCATCAAAATATATGGCCTTGGCATCTTATCAACAAGCACCTTGTCGAACAGCGATTTCAAATCTTCAATATGGGGTTCGAAGCTGCGCACATAATGTTTGTCCCGGTTTGGGTGTGGCCGGTAAGACATACCCTGACCGCGCAAATCCATCGCGGCACAGGCGAAACCAATGTTATTAAAAACACGAATATCTTCGATGAATTTTTCGATGAATTCTGTGCGGCCGGGCAGAAAAATGACCGTTCCCTTAATTTCCAGAACTTTGCTGGCAGGGAACCGCGCATAGCGGATTTGTTCGCCATCGTTAGAGCGAAAATAGTCGAAAATTCCATCTGGGGGGATATCGCGTCGCTGTGCCTTGGCGGCAGCTAGAATTTCGTCCGAGGGTATCTGATCTTCGCTCACGTGCGCCTCCGCTGCATCTTATACTTCTTATTTATATATGCCCTGCGGAACATATACGGCGGCCCCGCCTTTATACGGTAGCCCACTAGTATCTATACTTGTATCAATATAGGACGTCACCAAACAAGAAAAGCCTATATCAACAAAAATTTACCAATAAAAAGGTATATGTCAAAAGTTATATAACTGCTCAATGTCGAGTGAAACTCCAATCATTTTTCACAGAGATTACCATAAAAGGCCTAGCATCCCGGTATTTCTTCGGTGATAAAGCCGCGCGAAATACCCCTTAAACTAATACCGGATAAGCCGTCCCCAGGCAGCAATGCTCCGAGGGGTAATATGGGCGTATATCGATATTGAACTTCCACCGAGACCAACTTGGTTTGGTCTGTGGGGTCGGTCGGCGCTGTTACGATAATTGCTGTTAAGTTATCAGGATCAAGGCCCAAAAGGTTAGCTTGAGCAAGTGCCTGCACCTCGGTTTCTGTGGCATCATAATGCACAAGAGCATATCTCCCGGCTTCTTGTGCGGCATGGATGATAACGCCTTGCGTAAAAGCGATACGCCCCACTTCGACCAAAAACAAAATAGTCGCCAAATAAATTGGGAAAGTCAGCGCAAATTCAGTCGCAGTTGAGCCAGCACTGTTCCGGAGTAGGCTGGCTGTTAATTTTGTTATGTGGTTAAGTTTTGCCATTCCGAATCGTTCAATTCAGCCGAACTGTCGTGCTTTCAGACAAGGTAAGTGTGCGCGGCAAGCCCGGGTAATCAAAGAATAACGAATAGTCTTCCGCGATCACAATATCCAAATAGGCAGCACGCAAATTTCCATCGTCACACGCTAAGTTTTCCCCGTCGGCACCGGTGCATGCGCTGCTGCTACCGTCAGGGCATTCACAGTAGAGGCTTGTTGTAATCTGCCTGTTTTCGTCGCCGTGCAGGGTCGGGCCTGCCACTCCAACCGCAGCGATGATAGCTGAAAAATCTCCGTCAACGGGCTTACGCACCAGCGCATATTGCATGCCTGCGCGCGCCGCGTTCGCAAGTTCCAAGTTGCGGGAGTATGCCAAGCCGAAATCGAGTACTCCCAAGCTCAACGTGCCGATCATCGCGATCAAAAAAGCTGTTTCGACAGCGATTGAGCCCTGCGTGTTTTTGAATAGCCTGCTTAACATAAACATCACTCTACCAATTGAACACGGTACTGGGTGGTGGCATCTAAACTCAATGCGTCACATATTGTTTCGTCGTTCCCGATATTGCTGTTGCCGTTAAAGGATACGGTTGCACCAAAAATCTGCAGGCAGGAAGGATCAGCCGACGAGCCCCCGTTAAACGCAATATCGCCACTGGGGAAATAAAGCACTCCGTCCAGCGACAATTCAGAACCGCCATTAAAAAGGGCCGTGGTGGCCCGGTAATCGGCAATGGGATCCTGGAAAAACAAGATACCTTGATAGTCCCCGCTGGTGGGTGCGGATAACTCTGCCTCAGTATTCCCATTCATATTCACAGTGCCGACATCAGCCGCTGTGCTTCCTGTAAGGATAAAGGTTACGCCGTTGCCGTAAAACTCGGCATTTGCGTTGCTGCTAAAATCACCACCATCAATGATATAAATGCCTGGATCAAAAACCACATCGTCGCCCTGAATTATAATGTCTCCGCAGTAGCGACCCGGTGTCAGAATATCATAGTCGCGTGCGCGCGTGGTGCCCGTATAATCACAGGCACCCGAAGCCGGAATATCCAAGGCCTCATAGGGGTTGGTAATTGACTGCGAAAAGGACTGCGGCGGACTAACTGTAGTGAGTGTCGCCCCGCCGCCCACTTCAATATCACCAACAGCCATCGCCAGTGCAGCGGTGAGTTCCGCTGTGCCCCCCAAATAGATCGCTTCAGTACTTGTGCTGTTAGAGGCAACACCGCATCCCGCGGATACTTGGGTATTTCCAGAGAAATTGAGGGCGCGGTTTGCGCTGGGGTCAAGCGCCACAATGCACTGGGCACCAATGATCAGGGTTCCTGCGACCGACCGTGAGGAAACAAAAACAGCGGCTTCTTCACCCGAGATAGCATAAAAAGCATTCATAAAATTCAGAGGCACTTCTCGGCGCAATATTATCTCTGTAAAGCCGGTTCGGCCAGCGTAATCTCCAGCCAGCGGCGGCGAAGTAAGGCTCAATGTATCCCGGCCGGAATCCAACCCTTTATCAGAGAGGAAATTGTTTACTTGCGCTGCAAGAGCCCCGTCTTCAAAGTAATTGGCTGAATGGACAGCTTCAATCGCCGCCATATCCACCAAATTTTGAACAGTCCGCTTGTGCATATACCAGCTAGTAGCGTCCAGCCCCATGCCTGCAAACCCCAATATCATGGGCAGCAATACAGCCGTTAAAGTTAGCGCACCTGCGCTTTCGTCCTTTAGGAATTTCTTTACTTTGCCCACCAACATACGAATCGCCTTGCCCTTGGACCCCGAATCTATCTTCAGCCTAAAGTTTAGTTGAAAATCCTTTACGGAGTGTGGACGGATAGCTTTAATTTTAGCCAAATTGCAGGCACGAAAATGTTCTTATATTCGTGTTTTTATGTTAATTTTCAACAGATTACGGAAAATTTCGAGATGCCAATGCTCGATGATTATACACTGCATTAGAGGGCATTTAGTTCAAATTTTCTCCATAACTTTACAGGGCCAAAACTTGCACGTTTTATGATCATCAAAACAATCGGGCAAGAAATCATGGCAAATCAACAAGGCGTCACATCACGTCCACCAATATTAAGTCGGATCATAGAACCGCTCAAGCATTTGCGCAGCGATCAGAGCGGCAGCTTATTGCCCGCTGTAGCGGCCAGTATGATGATGCTTACCGGAGCAACCGGTATCGCCATCGACGGCGCGCGCATGTTCTATGTGAAAGACGTCTTGCAAAAATCGCTTGATAGCGCTGGCCTGGCCGCTGGCCACGCGATGGAACTGGTGGATATGGAAGCCGATGCCAATGATTTTTTCGACGCGAATATTGCGTCTGTATCAAATTGGGTAACCAACAGCGATATGGTCGCTGCCTTCAGCCCAGATAATAAACAAATCACGCTCACTGGCACGGCAACAGTAGCCGCGTCCTTCACCGCATTGTTTGGCTTTGACCAAATCACACTATCGGCCACAACTGAAATATCCAGAGAAACACGCGGCATGGAACTGGCACTGGTGATCGACAATACCGGCTCAATGGCCTGGAGCGGAAAAATGGCGGCGGCAAAATCAGCGGCTGCCCAGTTGGTGGAAACCATTTACGGCAGCAATGATACAGGATCGAACCTTTGGGTGAGTGTGGTTCCGTATGTTGCACACGTTAATATAGGACCTGAGCACGAAAGCTGGTTGTCCGCGGCAGGGCACGCCAAAATCGCGAACGGCGATTATCTTCCCACCCAATGGTCGGGCTGTGTATTTGCCCGTGGTGCCGGTGACGATCAGACAGACGCCACGCCAGCGGATCATGCGCTTGAGCCTTGGTACTGGGATGATGAACCCAATTATAGTTCCTATTATGCTCCCAATAACTGGATCGACGGATCCGGCAATAGAACAGTCAATGAAATCAACAGTCGTCGCTATGCCAAAGGGCCGAACCGCGGATGTGCGCAGAAAATCTTGCCTCTGGTTGCCAGTAAAACAACAGTTCTTGCCTCGATTGACAGCATGGCACCATGGAGCTTTGGCGGCACGGCAAGCCCGGTTGGCTTGGTTTGGGGTTGGCGGGTTTTGAGTGAAAAATGGCAAGGGCTTTGGGGCGGCGACACCCCGGCAGATTTGCCTCTCGCCAACGCTACCCCCTTCATGGACAAAGTAATCGTCGTGCTGACCGACGGGAAAAACGAATTTATTTCCCGGCATAGTGCGCTCGGCGGTTCAGACTATACAGCGTACGGCACAATCTCTCAGTGGGGCTATAGCTCAATTTATACAGCCCGCGATGAATTGGATACCCGCTTTGCCCATATTTGCAGCAATATAAAGAATGACGGTGTTATTATTTATGCCATCACCTTTGGCAGCACACCCGACACCGCAACGCGAAGCGCATTTGAATTCTGTGCTTCGAACCCTGCTTTCTATTTTCATGCGCCCTCCAACAATGAACTTCAAGACGTCTTTGATACCATTGGGCGTCAACTTTCAAATCTGCGCCTAGCTCAATAAGCCGGAAAACAACACGTATGCGCCTTTGGCCCAAAATACAGACCCGCCGAGAAGGCACCCTGCGCGCCAACGAAAGCGGCGCGGCATTGGTGGAAGCCGCGCTCGGGCTACCGATATTGCTGTCGGTTATTATTGGCGTACTTGAAGTTGCAAATTTCTTTTTTATCTCGGCAGCCGTTGAAAATGCAGTGTTACACGCCTCTCGGTTTGGCATTACCGGAGCCGTCGCGGATGGATCAACTCGCCTGCAGCAAGTGCGCGATGTGATTCAACAACAAACATTTGGCCGCGTGGATATGGATACAGTTGTTATTGAAACCCAAGTCTATCAACAATTCGGTGATATCGGAGCCCCAGAACCCTTCACTGACGAAAACGCCAGCGGCGCATGGGAAGACCCCGAGCCCTATACAGACGTCAACGGGAACGGTGGATGGGACAATGATTTGTCGGTTGCAGGACTTGGCGGCGGCGGCGATATTGTATTGTACCGCATCATTTACAATGCAAGCAGCCTCACAGGTTTTGCCGACTGGGCACTGCGTTCAATCGATATTTCTGCAACAGTGGCGGTACGCAATGAACCCTATTAAACACCTCGTTAGGACCATCTTTTCTCGGTTTATTCCCGCCATTGGGAAAAACCAGGACGGGGCCATATTGACCGAGTTGGCACTTTCGCTACCGCTTTATATAGGGCTGCTAACAGGCGTGGTCGAAGTTGGAAATTATTTTCTCTTGAATCTTAAACTCCAACATACGGTGGTTTCAATCGCTGACCTTGTAACCCGAGACGAAAACATCACCGAAGCAGTGATCCAGGATATATTTCAAGTGATCCCACATATTATGGACCCCTATACCAGCAGCAGTGATGCCGTAACAATTGTTACATCAGTTTCCCAGACAGTGGACATACAAGCTACGGTGTTCTGGCAGCGCAGTGGTGGCGGTTCGCTTGCTGCAACCAGTGAATTTGGTGCCGAAGGCGAAACCGCAAATTTGCCAGCTGTTATCACCATGCGTGACGGCGAGACTGTACTGGCGACTGAAGTTTTCTATCGGTATGAACCATTGATTTTCAGCTTCTTGCCTTCAAAAACAATTCGGCGTGTATCCTATTTTCGACCGCGCATCGGCTCGTTGCAGCAAATTTCCTGACAGGTTTGGACACACGCAAGTCCACCAGATTCCAATTCAGAGCCCTTATATATAGGCTAAGCTCTATTAGAGCAGGCAGAACATATACTTCATATTCTGCGCACCGGTGGCCGTACGGTTATCTGCTAAACCTCACAGCAAAGTGCACACTTATTCCACTGTACGAACCTTGTGCGAATTCTGTGCAAATCATGCACGTTTGTGTGCATATGGTCTGCAGGGGCTGGCCGACAAAAACAGGGCTATTTGCACTATCCCGTCCTGTTCCATAACGGAACATTGCTTGCCAATTGACGGACAAAATGTTTCGGTGCGTCAGAAAATCAGCAGAAAACCATGCTCACAGTGGAGGCTCAGTCCCTTGGTGCCGATGCAAAGCCCTAATGGCACCGCTTTGTACGCCAACGAAAAACGAGAACTCCAGCGTTCCAGAGGTGTGCATTTTCAATGGAATCACTTCTCGGTGCTCCATTTTGAGACGCTACGAGCCGAATCCGTCTTGCAACACCCCCTAAAGTGTCCCAAAAAACGATTCGAAATCGCCCACAGGCGCAGTTTTTTATTAAAAATTCACAAAAAGACGGAAAAAAACAAAAAATTCTGAATAGAAAAGCAGTCAATAAACTGCATTTTTCCATAGAATCTATAACGTATCTGCCGGTTTTACCTGTTTTGTTCACTGCATAAATGCCAAGAAAAATCGAAATAATGGTGATTTTTCAATGGCTTTCAATTTTGATTAAAATTTGATTTAATTTATCACTCAATTTGACATTAAGTCATTGGAATAAAACATTTTTTTCTATTTCCGTTAACTTTTTCTTCAGGATTTACCCGCTATAACTGGGTCATCGAAATTGGCAGCTGGAGAATGCAAATGTTTAAATTTATTTCTAAGTTTCGCACTAACGACGAAGGTGCAACCGCTATCGAATATGGTCTTATTGCAGCATTGGTTGCGATCGCGTTGATCGCCGCACTTCAAACACTGGGCGGCTCGCTCAGCGGCATGTTTGGCGGTGTAGCAACAACACTTGATGCGAACGCACCAACAACTACAACGACCACACCTTAAGCTGGACCTCCTGTCTGCTTAAGTATGGCATGAAAAAGCCGTCGGGGACAAAAATCCGGCGGCTTTTTATTTGAAAAACAGATCCCATAAGCAGATGAAAATCGCAGATCTCAGGCATTCAAACCATGCAGGCAAATAGTCTAATAGAAACAGGTATCATCGTTGTGGTGGCAACCGCCCTGTGTTGGGCAGCAATCACTGATCTCAGATACCGGCGTATATCCAACGGATTGTGCATATCAATCGCTGGCCTTTTCCTGGTTTTTGCAACATTGCAAACAATTCAGGGTGATGGCTGGAAACCTGTTTGGGTGTGGCCTGTTGTTTCAGCCCTAATTGTATTTGCAGCAGGTGCAGCATTATTTGCGGCTGGGTTAATGGGTGGCGGCGATGTAAAACTAATGGCGGCGACCGCCCTTTTTGCCGGCCCTGCGCTAAGTCTTTCTTTCATCCTTTATGTGACCATTGCCGGCGGCTTTATCGCTGTTGCTACACTTTTGCATGCCCGGTTTAAGTCTCTGGACTCTAGCCAGGCCAAAGTTCCCTATGGGGTAGCCATTGCACTTGGTGGCATGTGGGTCTGTTTTCAAAGAGTTTCTGCTCTTTCTGCATAATTTTGCTCAAAGATGTAGGGAATATTAACCCTTTGCTGCGACCCTGAAAATCCAAGAGTTGGGGCGCGAAGGGTAGCAAAATTTAGGTGAATATGCAGGGGCCTAGCCCCGGCAAAAAAGGAGGGGCGCCATGAACCCCAGAAATTTAATCCTCATCGTCCTGGCAGCGGTTGGAGTTGTTTTGGTCGTTTTACTCACCCGGTCGTTTCTAACGTCCGCGCAGCAACAGGCGCGTGATACACAAGTCGCTGCGCCGCAAGAGGCGGCTGTGCGCATCTTGGTCGCCAAGCGGGACCTGCATGTAGGCACCATCCTTTCGCCAGAAGATACTGAATGGCGCGCCTGGCCTGAAAAGGGCGTTTCAAGCGCCTATTTTTCAGTCAAAACAGACGCAAAGAACGTTGTAGAGGGTCAAGTTGTGCGCGTGCCGCTTACTTTGGGTGAGCCGCTCACAAAGTCGGCGATTGTAAAACAGGGCGAGCGCGGGTTTCTAGCCGCTATCCTCAGCCCGGGCATGCGCGCTGTCACTGTAAAACTTTCCCCCACCAGTGGCATCGGCGGCTTTATCTTTCCTGGCGACCGGGTTGATGTGCTGTTAACCCATACTCTTGAAGTTTCTCGCGCAGAAAAGTATCAAATTGCCGAAACTGTGTTTCAAAATGTTCGGATACTTGCTGTCGACCAGAAAAGTGCATCTGATGATCAGGCAAAGATTGGTAAAACCGCCACACTCGAAGTCTCGCCAAAAATGGCTGAGAAGATCGCCATGCTCACAAAAATCGGCGAGCTTTCTCTAAGCCTGCGATCCTTGGCAAATCAGGATGGCAGCTTACCATCTGATCCTAATAGCCCACCTATAGCCCAAACCACAAGCCACAGTGTAGGTAGCGAAGTCAGTCAGTTTCTACCGGCGCTGAACGATGACACTGCTACCAATTCAGTACGGGTATCGCGCGGCAACACTGTGACAACCGTCAACATTGAACGCCGTAAAAAAGAAGGATCAGACCAATGATCAAATCGGTCTCACATCTTTTAAAGGTGGCGGTGGTCGGTCTTGCTGTCGCAACATCCATGGCGGCTTCAGCATCACCCATATCGCTCAAAACTGTTGCTGGCGCTGAGGTTATGGCACCCACCGCAAGTATTTTAACCATTGAAGTAAATGAAGGCACATTGATCAGGCTTGATATGCCCGCAGAGGAAGTTTTTATTGCCAACGCGGACATCGCCGATATTCAGGTTAAATCTAATCGGGTTATCTATATTTTTGGCAAAGCGCAGGGCGAAACAACATTTTATGCTTTGGATAAAAACGATCGTACGCTGTTTAGCGCAACCATCAGCGTTACCCGCAATGTAAGCGCGCTGCGAACTGCCTATAGCCAAATGTTGCCCGGCGTGCCGATCAGCGTCAATACGCTTGGCCAGTTAATTGTATTGCAAGGCAATGTTGGCTCTCCGGCTGAAGCCGCTATGGCCGAGCAGTTAGCGCGAACAGTACTGGATACAGACCGCGTCATGAATGCGCTTAGTATTCAGCAACCCACACAGGTTAATCTAAGGGTGCGCATCGCTGAAATATCGCGTTCAGTGTTGAAACAGTTGGGTTTCAACTGGCAAGGGTTCGTCTCGGGCAAAAACCTTGGTTTTGGTATCGCTACGGGGCGGCAAGTTTCGCAAATTATAGCCGACCCTGTCACTAAGCTTCCTCTTGAAGTATTTAACCGCGCAACCGAAGGCGGCGCCCTGTTTGGCGAGCTGTTCTCTGGCGGACTTGACCTGAATTATGCCATTGATGCACTTGATCAGGAAGGCTTCATCAAAGTTTTGGCCGAGCCAAACCTAACCGCACTTTCCGGCAGTACAGCAAACTTTCTGGCGGGCGGCGAATTTCCGATCCCTGTTCCCAGCCGCGACGGCATTGGTATCGAATACCGTGAGTTTGGCGTGAAACTGGATTTCACACCACTGGTGATGGATTCTGGTCGTATATCCATGCATGTTCGCCCCGAAGTCAGTGATCTTTCCTCTGTTGGTGCAATTCGCATCGAGGGAATTAGTATCCCTTCGATCAGCACACGCAGGGCCGAAACAACTGTGGAACTTGGCAGTGGCCAATCCTTCGCCATCGCAGGTTTGATCCAAAGCACAGTCGTACAGGACGGCGATAAATACCCAGGACTTGGCGATATTCCAATCCTGGGTGCCTTGTTCCGGTCTGAAAAGTTCCGCCGCGAGGAAACTGAATTGCTAATCGTGGTTACCCCTTATTTGGTGCGTCCAGTATCAGACAGGCAGATCGTATTGCCAACGGATAAATATGTAGCCCCAAGCGATATGGACCGGTTCCTCAAAGGCAAGCGCTGGGAGCCAACACAGCCAAATACTGTTGACAAAAATGACCTAAAGGCGGGCCCATCGCTCAAAAACAGGGCAGGTTTCCAACTTGACTAAAATGCCTAATGAACAATCCAAGCGACGAAAAGGACAGGACCATGACCGCCTTGAAACAGTTTTTGAAACCAGCCCTGCTGGGCTTTGGCATCCTCAGCTTGACGGCGTGCCAACATACTGATGTTGCCGCCCCCTCGCTGACGGAAACAGTGGCCAGAAACAGTGTTCAAATGGTCCGTCTGCCTTTGGAAGTGCGCACTGAAGTCGATGGCACGGATACACTGTCTGCGGTTACGGTTACAGCCTTGGACAGCTTTTTAAACAGTATTGAAGCCGGGTACGGCGACGTGATCATGCTGGATGGGCCTGAGGCCTCGCCTGATCGCGTAAAGGCATTGGAAACATATGTTCGCAGCCGTGGCTTGGTTTATGCAGGCACCAGCACACTGGGCGCCAAACCACAATCAGGTTCGGTCATCCTTTATGTTGAACGTTATCTGGTTACCACGCCAAATTGTAATTATTGGCCGGAGGTAACGTCGGGGCAGGAAAAGAATAACGACAGCTTGTTTCATGGTTGCTCGACCACTATAAATCTCGGTCTGATGATTGCTGATCCTAGAGATTTGATCGCAGGCAAAAGCAGCCGGAATTCCACGGCAGCTGCCGTAAGTGCGATTTACACCCCTGCTCCGCCATCTGGCGGAACAGCTGCATCATCATCGCCCGCACCAAATCTGAACGGTCTACAGGAAGCTATAAAAGCCCTGCCGCCGGTAAATAACAACAAATAAGGGAACGGCAGCATGGTATCGCCAGCAACCAGCGGGGAACGCGAGATATTCGCGGCCTACATTTGTGATGATGTATCGTCGCAGATGCTCGCCGCCCTCGTCCGTGAGCGCGGCTGGTCACAAGATATGATCTTCAAAGGTGGTATCGCCTCCAGCGTTCGTGCGCTGGGCGCCATGCCCGTACCCGAGTTTCTAATTGTCGACATTTCCGAAAGCCCCGATCCCCGCAGCGACATGCAGTCCTTGGCGGACGTATGCGAAGAGGGCACGGTTGTTTTGGCAATTGGCGCCTTGAACGATGTGTCGCTTTACCGCGATCTTCTGAATGCCGGCGTGCATGATTATTTGACCAAACCCCTATCGACTGACGCCGTAAGAGCGGCTCTGGATTCAGCCGTTGAGGTCATGACCAATAGCGATGGAGCTGAAGATGCAGCGCCTGTAGGCGCCGGCCAAAATATCGTTTTTATTGGAGTTCGCGGCGGCGCTGGCACCAGTACTTTAGCCGCTAATGTTGCCTGGTTAAAGGCTGAAAAAGGAACGCCAACTGCGCTTTTGGATCTTGATCTGTTTTTTGGCACATCAGCCATGCAGTTTGACCTGGAGCCGGGCCGAGGTCTGATCGACGCGCTTGAAAACCCAAGCCGGGTTGACGGATTATTCCTTGACCGTGCGGTAGTAAAGCCAAGCGAACGCCTTTCAATTCTGTGCGCGGAAGCGCCGCTCGGTTCAATAAGGCGGCCCGCCGAGGGTGCCCTTGGTCATTTGATCGAGGCGCTCAGCGAAAATTATCCGTGTGTGATCGTTGATGTACCGCGGCAAATGTTGAGCGAACATTCCGAGCTTTTAAGTGCAGCCACTGACATTGTTTTGGTCACCGACCTTTCATTAACAGCTGCTCGCGATTGCATTCGCTTAAAGGCTCATCTCAAAAACTGCGCGCCAACTGCGGTTGTGCACCTTGTTGCTGACCGGGTGGGCATATCGCCCGCCGAAGTAGAAGAAAAAGACTTTGAAAATTCGGTTGAACATATGTTCAATGCCAAGGTCCCTTACGATAATAAAACCGCGCTTGCGGCAATGCAAAAAGGCAAAATTATTGTCGACGCTGCGCCGTCCAGTAAATTGGCAAACGCATGCAGAGATGTATGTAATCTATTCAATACCAACACAGGGGATACCACAAAAGGTAAGGAATCCTGGCTTGGCAAGCTGTTAAAGAAATAACAAAAGAGCCATCAGAAACGGGCAATCAGGCAAATACACAATGAAATCTCAAGGGTTTGGAAAAAAACGACAAGGACTAAAGAAAACCGGTGGTTTTGGGCGGCCCGCACCCGTACACCCAAATCTTGATATTCTTGAGAACTCGGTCGCTGACCGCGACAATGGGCAGAGTGCACCTTCCAGCTTGTCCGGCATTAGCGGTGACATCACCGAGAAAGTCGCCGTACTTGCGGAACAAGCCTTGCCCGACATTTTCACCGCCGACGAACTGCGCATGACATCCACCGCAGAAGTAGAGCAGAAATTGAAGCAATTGGTGGATGATCTGGCCGCACGGGCTGAAACACAGGTCGCTGGGCCGCAAATGAAATATCTGGTTGCCAGATTGCTTCAAGGCGTGACGACAAAGATCGGCCTGGTAGGCGATGCGGCCCTTGAAGCACCAAAATCCGCAGAAACTGACGAAGAAAATAAAAAAACATTGCTGGAGGCAAAAACCCGCATCCAATCCATGTTGATGGACCATATTGATCCGGCGGCAGCCGCTGAACTGCCGCGCGCCGAACTGGCTGATCAGGTGGGTGAAGTGGTTGGTGAATTGCTGGTGCAGGAAAAAATTAACCTGAACCTCAAAGAACAGCGTAACCTTGTCACACTGCTGTTGGATGACATGCTGGGCCTTGGTCCGCTTGAACCATTGCTCGCCGACGAGACCATATCCGACATCATGGTCAATGGGCCGCAACAGGTTTACATTGAACAAAATGGTAAACTGACGCTGACAGATATCAGGTTCCGCGATAACCAGCATCTGATGAATATCGCCCAGCGCATTGTAACTGCTGTGGGCAGGCGTGTGGACGAATCGTCCCCGATCTGTGACGCACGACTTGCCGACGGGAGCCGCGTGAATGTTATCGCGCCACCGCTTGCGATCGACGGCGCGTCAATTTCAATCCGCAAATTTACCAAAGACAAAATCACGCTAGACAAAATGCTCGATTTCAAAAGCATTTCACCGCCGCTTGCCAAACTTTTGAAAATCGCCGGTGCATGCCGATTGAATATATTGATATCGGGTGGCACGGGATCGGGCAAAACTACCATGCTGAACGCACTGTCGCGCATGGTCGACAAAGGCGAGCGTGTCGTTACCATCGAAGATGCGGCAGAATTGCAATTGCAGCAGCCCCATGTTGTACGATTGGAAACCCGCCCGCCCAACCTTGAAGGGAAAGGCGAGGTTTCCATGCGTGATCTGGTGAAAAACGCCCTGAGGATGCGGCCCGACCGTATTATCCTTGGCGAGATCCGGGGCGGCGAGGCCATTGATATGCTGCAAGCCATGAATACAGGCCATGACGGCTCGATGGGCACAGTGCACGCCAACCGTCCGCGCGAGGCGCTGACACGGCTTGAAAACATGGTCAATATGGCGGGGCTGCATTTGCCGGCAAAAGCCATCCGCGAGCAGATCGCATCCAGCCTGGACATGATCGTTCAAGTACAGCGCATGCGCGACGGCGGGCGGCGTACCACCCATGTTACCGAGGTTGTGGGCATGGAAGGCGATGTCATTACCACGCAGGATCTATTTCGCTATGAATTTACTGGCGAGGACGAAAGTGGCCGCTTAATCGGCGATTTTGTTTCCACAGGCGTGCGGCCACACTTTCTAACAGCAGCAGAATATTTTGGCCTTGACAGGGCCCTAATGGAAGCGATGAACGGATAGAATATGCAGGACGCAAATCTAAATATTATCATGCTGGCAAGCGGCCTGGTGGGCATCATTGTGGTTATCGCGCTGCTTATTCTTTTGCGCGCACTGGGCAAGGGACGCAAACATACCAAAAATAAGCTGGATCGATTTGCCGAACGCTTCAGCGAAAAAACCAGTTTGAAAGGCGAACAGGCCCGCTCAATCCGGTTAGGCCTGCAGCAAACCGGGCTGGCTGGAGCTTTGGCAGGCTTACTGCCGCGCCCCGAGCAAATCATTCTACGGCTTGGCAAGGCAGGTATGAACACCGACCTTTCGCGCTATGCAATTGCCTCGGCTGCGCTTGGCATTGGCGGCATGCTCGGTATTTTAGCAATCGGCGGCAGCTTTTTGATCGCTCTTTTTGTCGGCATTATTGCGGGGGTTGGCTTGCCGCATATGTATGTTGGCAGGCGCATAACAGCCCGCATGAAACGCTTTACCAAACAGTTCCCCGAAGCCATGGATTTAATCGTGCGCGGCTTAAAATCAGGGCTGCCAGTGAACGAGTGCATCGCCAATGTTGGTCAGGAACTTTTGGCCCCAACCGGAACCGAATTTCAAAAAATAACCGATAATATGCGCTTCGGTAAACAGCTTGAAGAAGCGCTGTGGGAAGCCGCCGACCGACTTGATACGCCTGACTTTAAATTTTTCGTAATTTCGCTGGTCGTACAGCGCGAAACGGGTGGAAACCTGGGGGAAACGCTGGGAAATTTGGCTACGATCCTGCGTCAGCGTCAGGCAATGAAATTGAAGATCAAGGCGCTGTCATCCGAGGCCAAAGCCAGCGCATGGATCATGGGGATGCTGCCCTTCATCATGCTCGGCCTGATTATGATTATGAATTATGATTATGGCATCGTGCTCTTCACCCATCCAAAAGCGATCCTGGCCAGCATCGGCGGGCTGATCTGGATGACGATCGGCATCGTGATCATGGGCAAAATGATTAGCTTCGAGGTATAAATCCAGTGCAAGCAATTGAAGACATATTGGGCGTTTCAACTGTTGATCTTTTGTCAGTGGTCGCTGGCATTGTGGCCTTGCTGGTGATGCTGGCTGTATATCAGGCTGCCTTGGTAAAAAACCCGATGAAAGGCCGCGTCAAAAATTTGCAAGACCGCCGCGAAGAGCTGAAAGCAGGATTGGTGACCTCAACCAAACGCCGGTCTCCGGTCAAGAAAGTTGATAGTGTCAGTGCGCTGCGCGCCATCGCCAAGCGCTTTAAACTGCTTCAAGAAGGCCAGACCCAAAAAGCATCATCCTCGCTGACGCAGGCGGGCTTCCGCAGCTCAGACGCCATCGTTATTTATCAGGTTGCGCGTCTCACGCTGCCGTTGTTGATGGGGCTAATTGGGGTGATCCTGTTTTATGGCCTCGGCGCATTTCCTGGCTACAAAAGCTTGCATCCTGTTTTTGCTATCATCATGGTATTTCTGGGCCTCAAATTGCCCGATATATTCGTTCATAACGCCAAACAGAAACGCACTGAACTTATCCGCAAGGGACTGCCAGATGCGCTGGATCTGTTGGTTGTGTGCGCCGAAGCGGGGCTAACCCTTGATAGCGCCCTCAACCGTGTGGCCAAGGAATTAACCCGTGCCTACCCCGAACTTGCTGACGAATTTTCCCTCACGGCGATTGAGCTTGGTTTTCTGCCCGAACGGCGGCAAGCTCTGATGAACCTGTCAGAGCGTGTGGACCTGCCGGCCTTGCGCGGCGTGGTAACAACATTGGTGCAATCAGAACGTTATGGCACACCGCTCGCCACATCGCTCAGGGTTTTGTCCGCTGAATTCAGGAATGAGCGACTGATGAAAGCGGAGGAAAAAGCCGCACGCTTACCCGCCATTTTAACGGTACCGCTGATCCTCTTTGTCTTGCCAACATTGTTTGTGGTTCTGCTTGGGCCTGCCGCCTGCCAGGTAGTCGATGATTTTATCGACAAAAATTAGGGTCAGGCTCCCAATTCATGTTTCGGGGGCGTGCGTCACCCAAAGTTGAAATGATCCCGCGCTATTTTTCTAGCTCATCTCCTGCTCCGCGACAAAGCCTTTCATGCTGAATGAATCACCTTAACGGACCTTGACCCATACTAACCCCAGCGAAGCTGCCAAGCATGGACACGAGTCGCTATATCAAACGAATCACCCGGTCCATCCACTTGTTCTGCGCGTGCAGGCTTTATACCAACAGTTTAGCGTCCTGCAGCACACGTAATTATATTGCGCGGCAACACCCAAAAACCGCTATTTTCATAAGAAAAAACAGTTTGTGATGAGACAGGCATTGACCCAGAGCGCTAGATTTGGTCTTCTAAGGAACGCGAGCGGGCGCAGCTAGTCTGTGCCCCTCCGTATTGTGATGGCGCCTCGCGCTGTCACTCTATCCTCGCTGTCGTGACTCGGGCCGGGTTTTATACCCGGCCACTTTTTTGTCCGCAGCCCAAAATCTCCATCCTCCAAGCCAGAAACACGGCTCAAACTTCAGCTGATTTAGGGTACACAAAACAAAAGGAATAGCCCCACGGGAAGGCCGCGGCTATAAAGCCCGACAATTGTGACAAAAAGTAGGCATGCAGAATATTAGTGCCCGCTTCATTCCTGCAAACCACCACACAAAGATTTATCATCCCGTAACCGCCGTGTCTCTGCTGCAAAAATGGCCGCCCAATACCATAGCCGCCAACGCGCCCACAGCAAGCCACGATGCGGTTTTGGCTTGCCGCTGGCGTGCCGCGCATTATAATCGGGCTTATAAATTACTGGTCACAAAACATATCGGATTAAACAATGAGTTTTCCGCCGACCCTTAAACAGCTTCGTTATCTGGTGGCTTTGCATAAAAGCAATCACTTCGGGCATGCGGCCGAGGCCAGCCATGTCACCCAGTCAACCCTGTCTGCAGGCATTCAGGAATTGGAGGGCTTGCTGGGGGTTCAGCTGGTTGAGCGCACCAAACGCTCGGTGATGTTCACAGCGCTGGGCGAAGAAATTGTGCAACGGGCGCAAGAAATCTTAAATGATGTTGATGATCTAACTGATATGGCCGCATCGGCAACAGACCCCATGAAGGGCACTGTGCGGCTTGGCATTATCCCGACCATTGCGCCCTATATCCTGCATAAGATCATGCCTGCATTGCAGCGAGAATTGCCTGATCTGGAACTCCACTTACGCGAAGATAAATCTGCTGATCTGTGTAATTTGCTGCGGGCTGGCGAGCTTGATCTGGTATTGTATGCGCTGCCGTTCGCTTGCGGTGACGCGACCGAAATGCCGCTGTTTTATGATGGTTTTGTCGCTGCCTATCCAGCGGGAGAGAGCACCAAAAAAACCATCACCACCACAGAATTGGATAACAACCGCCTGATGCTGCTAGAGGAAGGCCACTGCCTTAGGGATCATGCGCTGGATGCGTGCCAACTGCTTGGCAGCAAAGCCCGACGCGAGCTTTCCGGCACCAGCCTGCCCACGATCCTGCAAATGGTGGCGGCAGGGCGCGGCACAACGCTGCTGCCGCAAATGGCTGTGGATGCGGGTATAACCAACGGCGTGAATGTGGATATATTGCCCTTCAGCGATATTAACCCCACCCGCACCGTCGGCCTGATCTGGCGCAAAACCAATCCACGCGAGCCCACCTTCCGCGCCCTAGGGAAAGTTATCAAAACCGCCTGCACCGGATAGCCGATCAATATATGCCACATCGATTAGTCTTTAAAACACAGCTCAAATGAATTATATAGGACTTGCCTAATGTGATGTGGTGGATCAGCATTTGCAATTGATCCGTATAGAAGCAACATAATACGGCACCATATTTGGGGGATTATTTGCAACATCACAGCATCATACCGGCAGCGCCTGCGGGCTCGCACAATAAGCGTCTCGCGCAGACGTTGTCGCAGATTGAAAGCCATGTTGAGCACGCAAAAAATGATGGTGATCTGGTGGATGCTATCAAACTGCTGAACGCTTTTCCTGTGCCTATCGAATATAACAATAGCCGTCTGAATATGTTTACTTTCGCCGTGTGTGCTGTTGCCGCCGCCGCGGCGCTGATTTTATATTTGCTGGCTGTAGAACGGATTTATTTGGCGTTGCCTGTTGGTGCCGCAGCTGTTGCCCTGGTGGTATACGGTGTGATGCGATATCGGAGGAAAAACAGCCTCACTGGCCTTTCAGACCGTATTCATTATCGCACCAGCCTGTTTGATTATGGGCTAACACCTGTGAACTTTAATCCCAAAGGCAAAGCGCGCGAGCTGGGCAGACGGTTCAAAGCCTTTCAACTCGGCAACTACAGCCGCGAAATTCGCACCCTGCTGCACGGCAATTACCGTGGTGCAGAGCATGCTTTTGACTATGACCATTATCATTTTTACTATGTGAACCAACGCACCGAGACCTATACAAGTACTGACAGTAAAGGCAATGTGCGTGTGCGCACCCGCACAGTTTATGACCATTTCGACCGATACGGCTTTATCGTGAATTTCAAGTTTGCCCGTGCCATACGCGTCAGCGAAGGCAGACTGGGCTTTTTCCAATCAGGCTGGAAGAGCATCAGTGTGAGTTTCAACAAACATTTCAATGTGCGCGCCGACAGTGAAATGGAAGCGGCCAAATTCCTCACGCCAAAAGTACTGGTTGAAATTGAAAGCGCGGGCAGGGCCCTGCGCGGCATGGACTTGGAATTTAACAATGCGGGCGAGCTTTGTTTTTCGTTCGACGACAGCAATATGATCGCCGCGAACCGCACCGGCGGGCTAGAAAACCCGGCGGCCTTTGCAAAACAAGTGGCCGGCCACAGCACGCAAGCCAATTTGGACGCTGCACTAGATTTCATTCATACGCTGATGAAATATTCAGATAATAACTTCGCTTAGGGCCTGTCCGTGTCTTTCATCAAACAAACTGTAGACAACAAAATTCTTGCGCAGACTTTGAAAAAGGTTTTAGACGACGTAATAGCGTCCCGGTCAAGCAACGCAGTCATTAACGCATTGCGACCGGTCAAGAGGCTGAAACAGGAAGTGCGTGATAGGCCAGACTACAGGGGTGCGCTGTTTCTATTGCTGACCTATGCCGCCATATTGTTTGTTTGGCTTTTATACGGGTTTAGCATCCTCTTTGGCGTAGCTGTCCTTGTCTCGGTACTTGAAATACCGAAAATCCTCTACTTCTTTTTCGTATTTCTGGCTTTTCGGTATGTACCTAGAGGGTTTAAGCGCGCCTTTCCAAACGCAAAACTATCGCTCACCTTTAGCCCTGAGCCTTTATCTATCAAAGAAACATCAAGCCGCACTTCTGAACATCACGCATTGGTTTGTCATGGCCTGACAAAAATAGTCGATGAGAAAGCCTTATTTGCAGAACAAGACAAATATTGCAGCTTCCAGATTGGAGACCGCCATAGTCGTACTTTGCTGTCCCTCGCTGAGGGAAAGCACATCGGGAAAGAACATACATTCACCTATTCATATTTTCATTTCTTCAGTTCAATTCGGCATGATGACCGCACCGTACAATGTGATCTTTACGGCGTAAATGTTGATTTCAAATTTGCCAGAAACATCTTAATAGCACCCTCGAGAAGTGATGCTTTTTGGAAACAGTTTCCGCGATTAAACGCTCGCGATTTCTTTAAAGCGCCACAAAATTGGCAGTCACCCTCAATAACATTCAATCAAGAATTTCGCGTTACTGCGCGGGACCTCCACGAGGCTGCAAAATTTCTGAAACCTGAAATACTACAGACACTAGAAGAATTGAGCGAAGAGCTTGTAGAATTGGCTCTAGAATTCACTAAAGACGGTTGGCTTTGCCTATCTTGCTTGGACGAAGACATAATTGAGCCTCCGAAAAAAGAATGGGCCGAAAAAAGAGGCCTGGAGGATATCGATGAATTTATCCTCGACCTCAAAGAAAGTAGGCGCCACAAAAAACTCGCCAAAATACTAGATTTCATCCACACCTTGATGAAATATTCAGACAATAATTTTGAACAAACAGTTCGATAAGGGAGAACCATCATGGAAGCACTATTAGTTATTCTAGGCATTGGCATCATCACCCTGGTGATCGGCATTACCATCAACAACGGCATCATCCGGCGGCGCAATATGGTGGTGCGGGCGTGGGCCGATGTTATCACTTACGAACGACAGAAGAACGAAACCCTGCCAGCGCTGGAAAAAGAAGCCGGACACTATAAAGAGCATGAAAAGTCGTTGTTGGAAAACATCACGGCCTTACGTTCAGCCATTGGCAAAGCGTCACGCGGCAATGTGAATACCAATGATTTGGCGGCTATCGAAGCCGCGACCGCCCAAATGGTTTCAGGCTTTAATATCGCGGTTGAGGCCTACCCGGATTTGAAAATGGCGGACGTGACCATGTCGTTGATGCGGGAGATAAGCGAGCTTCAAGATAATATCGCCGCCGCCATCAGCATCTTTAACGGCAATATCGAGGCCTTCAATTCCGGCCTTCAAATATTCCCGAACAGCATGGTGAACGGCATGTTTACCCACGAGAAAGCCTACAAAGCCTTTGAAAATGAAGCAGCAACCAGCTCGCTTGGTTATAGCCCGCAAAGGGAAAGCTAAGGCGCTCCATATTTAAAAAGGGTTTCTTCCACCTCTGCGCCGCGTATGTCTGAGAAAAAACGATCGCGGCCAGCGGCGGTAAAACCGTTTTTCACAAGCACTCGGGCAGAGGCGGGATTGCCGTCTACGACGCGGGCAAAAAGCCCGATTTCTGTGGGTGGGAACTCTGTAAGCCACAGCCCAACCGCACGGCTTGCGATGCCCTGCCCCCAATAATCGCGGCCCAGCCAATAACTGATTTCCTGCTTATCGAAGCGCATGAACGAAGCTGCGTAGCCCGCGATACGGTCTTCAAAAAGGATTGCACGCACGAGCGCGCCTTTTTGCTGCACCGTATCAAAATGTGTTTTCACCTCGGCTTCATCTTCAAATGGTTTGCCTGCACCCGCCAAAAACAATGCCTCTTTATCATTGTGAAACGCGAACAGAGGGCCATAATCCCCTTGTTGCAAAGGCCGCAGGGCAACCTTATCCAAAGCTGACATACAATACCCCTTACGCTTAGCGACGAAACGCCGTTTGCTGCATACTGTGGCCGTGCACCGCAGACTGAAACTCGCCAGTATTGAATGCGATAAAACCAAACTTCTCCAGAACCCGCATCGACGCCGTGTTCCCTTCTACCACAGTTGCATAGAGACCCTGTTCCAGCACCTCCTGCGGTGATTTTTTCAGAAGCAATCGCAGGGCGGCTGTAGCAACGCCTTGCCCCCAAAACTTCTGTGCTAACCAATAGCCAACCTGCCATTTCCCGCCTAAGCCCTGCGTACAGCCAATATAACCAGCCATCCTCGAACCGACCATTACGGCAAACATCTGCGGGTTTTCGCCGTGACCAACGATCAGCGATTTCATATTTTTGTGGAAAGTATTTTCATCAACAAATTCGCCCGCTATCCCCGCCAACGCCGCACCTTCTTTTTCGTGCTGTAGCGCAAAAATCGCACCGATATCTTCTAATGCCAATGGCCGCAAAACCGCCGCCAAATGGGGCGCAGTAGCCCGCAGCTCCGTACACCAATATGATGACAGCGCCGCACGCCCGGCAGATTGGTCCACCTTTTCGCCTACACGTTCAAAACCCAATTTTTCTAGAATACGACCCGAGATAGGATTGTCTTTGGCGTACGTGGCCGTGATTGATCCAAAATGCCCATGGTCCCGCGCCAGCTTCACCAACTGTCTTGCAATTTCGCTGGCATAGCCTTTGCCACGGTGAGCTTCAGCGACGCAGTAACCAATCTCCAGTCCACCCTGTTTGTTTTTGAAATGGCTGCCCTCGCCCACGAGCGCTGCGCCGACAAAAGCACCGCGCTGCACTTCGCCGCCCAACACACGTTCGTTCCGAGCTCTTGCTAACAAGCGCTTTTTCGCAAACTCCTGATCAACCGGATGAGGAATTGTTCCTGACATATAGGAAACCAGTGGATCGTTTATCAGTAAGTGATAAGCATCGTAAGCACTGGATGGTATGGCTTTTAAAATAAGGGGCATATATTTCACTTTGATATTTGGCTAGCAGTACGTTCTGTGAAACTATCCGCCGTAATTCTGTGTTTAACAAGGGGCCTTTTCTGAGATGCTGACAATTTTTAGCGGCAAAAAACTCTTTTTTCCTGTCGCCGCGCTGCTGGCGGTATTTCTGCTGTGGGCGTTCAGCCAAACCGGAGATTATGTGAAAGCGCTGCCCTTGGTGATGCGCCCCACAGCGCATGCTGCCTTCCTGTTATTTTTTGCCGCTTTTACCGCATCCAGCATACAAAGGCTGTCACCTGGTGCCTATGGTAGGTGGGCCATGCGCAACCGACGTTATATCGGGCTGAATTTTGCGCTGGTACATTTTGTCCACGCAGGCTTGGTGCTCTCAAATCTTGCTTTCACCGAGGCAAGCCGACCGCTTCTTGTACTTGCAGCCGGGGGCACAGCCTATGTTTTCCTGTTTCTGATGACCATAACCTCGAACAGCGCAGCCATTCGGAAGCTGGGTGCAAAAAACTGGAAACGGCTGCACAAAATTGGCAGCTATTATATATGGGTTTTGTTTGCAGCCACCACCTTCCGGCAGCCCGAGCCCTTCACAAGCCTGGGCACCAGCTATGTTGCCATACTGCTGCTGACGGCCCTTGCCCTGCGCATAGCAGCCCACAGGAAAAGCAAATCACATTAAGGCAGTATATCCTTAAGCCAAGTTCATAGACGTATGGGATTAAAGGGATGGGGCCGGATATTGGCGTAAATTGCATGTCGCTGGCTTCCCGGTTTAGCGTGACCCCGGCGATGAAAGCCCCTTATATCAGCTAGAACAAGCGTATTGGCTTTCACCGGAAGGGGGATCGGCGGGGCAAAGCCCATTTGCGCCATATCGGCATCGCTCGCGCGGAAGGCACCGCCTCTTCTCCGGCCTATGCCAATTGTCGAAGCACGGATGCTTCCGTCGTATTCCCACTGCATGCGTTCAGGTGTCATTCTGTGGCTACCAACCGAATATTCTAATGGCCCGTGCTCTAGCTCTACATCTTCAAGAAAGTACCAAAGTTTAATTGCCGAATGAAAAGTATCCCGGTGGGTTAGCTTTTGATCATCCGGGTTTTCTTGGTCGTCACCGTGTAAGGTTTGGTAAAGCCAAAATTTCTCGGGGTGCGCTAACGAACCTGCCGCTTTGCCGTAAAGTTGGCTAAGATCAAGCTGTTTGGCAAAGTCTGCGCAGTTAGGTGTTCGCTCTGCCGAGATTTCCAAAAATCGATTGAGCGTTCCGCCGTCAAATCGGTCAAAACCACTACTGAGAGCCTGTTTTTCACCAAAACCCCTGGATACCATGTGGGTCAATAAAGGCGTTTCCGCTTCAGCCGCTTTGAAGCATTGTAGAGCCTCGGGTTTTAATGATTCGAAAACAGACTTCGGTAAATAGTCAGGGATAGCAACCACCCCGTCCCTGAGGAACTGTTCATAGTGTTTGGGCCGCGAAAAATTCTGCAATCGCCGTAATTTTAGTATCGCACCCGATAACCGAATTCGCGCTTTGTGCAGGCCTAATCTATTCAAAAATGGGTTGCCTATCCAAGGCAACGCAAAAGACTTTTTTTTGCTCAACAGCTCAAAAACGCTCACGCACCCCCCCAGCATTTTATACATCCATCATGATACTCGCGCTATTTGGCGATCAGCACTACAATTTTTTCGCGGTTGTCGGGGCCATCAGCGCCCAGCCGGTCAAAATGCAACAGAATATCGCCTTTTCCATCACCGTTTAGATCACCTACCGTCACATATTCACCGTTTTTGGGTAGCGGCAAGGGGATTTCAATCTGTTTTTTCGTAAACATCTTTTTGGCGCCGGGTGTAGCGCTGTAAATGCGCAGGCTTTTATTTTTATTGCTGAGGATCAGGTCTTTAGCGCCGTCGCCGTCGATGTCCGTCATTTCCACCACGGGCACACTGGATTGACCGCTCGACATATCAAAATCAACCGATACTTTTTTGCGGTATGACGGGTCTTCACTAAACTGGCCTTTTGCGTCTTGTTCATAGAAATTTACAGGAACGCTGACAGACCCAGACAGCAAAATGCCAATAATTTTACCAATACCAATATTGATCGCACCGCCGGCAAAATCAATACGTCCGTCGGTGGTAAAATCAATATGGCGCGTTTCTGCAGTAATGCCTTTTAGGGTGAAGGCCGCTGAGGGTATCTTATTAAAAGCAATTTTACCGTTCGATTCGAATCCGTAATGAAAACCGTATTCTGTCGAGCGGTTGAACAGCCCCTTGGCGCGGTCGGTTTGAGTGACAATATCAATGATATCGTCGCCGTTAATATCCTTGATCGTGCTGATCAGGGTTTCGGCTAAATTTGATTGATCAGAATAGCGTTCATTAGAGGCCACCTGCGCGCCGTAGCTATTGCCGACGATTTCAATATCAAAATCAAAATTTTCTGCAGTACTCGCAAAACCGCCATCGGCCGTTTGTAAGTAAGCCAAGAAGCTATTGTCTTTTTGAAACACGATATCGGTTTTGCCGTCAAAATTGGCGTCAAAGGCATAAACGGGAAACTGACTATAACGCGGCGTGCTGCCAGATATCCGCATTTCGACCTGCATATCCAATCTGATCTCGCGGCCAAAACTGCCTTTGCCATCGTTCAGTAAAAGCCGGTAACCGTCAAAATCAGGGATCAGCAGATCGGCGAACCCATCGCCGTTCAGGTCACGGGCAAAATCCACGTCAATGAAAATGGGGCTGCCATTCTGCTTATATATTGACGACACTGCCGCCAAATTTCGCACAGCCCCTGATAGCGGATCAAACAGCTTCACACCCTCTGCATCCAGAAATACAAGGCTGTCCTGTTTTGCAGAAAAAAGGCTGGCATAATCATAAAACAACGCACTGGTTGGCAGGCTAAACTTTAAGCGCGGTTCAGCAGCCAACGTGCCGTCAGAACCAACTTCAAAAAACGAAAATTGTCTGCTGTCGTCTTGCGCGCGGCCTGTGGCGGCAAGCACGGCCTGATCAGGGGCGAAAAAATTGACAATCTTCAACTCATTCACCGAATGCTCGGCCCGTACTTCACTTTTTATGAAAGGATAAGTATCTGCGGCAGACGAGTGTAAACTGACGAACAATACCAGAGCTGCAAGCCCGACAATTTTTAGCATTCGTTATTCCCCTATCCAGCCGACAGAAAGCCGACTTATATCCCGAATGCGTAAAGTGGCATTAAGGCAGTTTTTAGGCCAGCGTTAATGCCCGGTTTCCTATAAGCGCAAAAAAAAGGCCGGGTTACCCCGACCTTGTTATTTTTACGCGGAATGCTTTATCAATTAAAGCCCGGCGCGCGCGGAATTTCTTTATAACGGTCCCGCAGTTTGGTTTGCCGCGATACCAGCGGAATCTGCTCTCCTTGTATGAAAACCGCGTCGGGGCTGGTCATAACCTCCAGCGGATCACCGTCCCAAACCACGACATCCGCGTCCATGCCAGGCGCCAGCTTGCCATAGCTATCTGACACACCGAATATTTCGGCAGCATTCACACTAAGAGCATCAACCGCAGCTTCCCACGGCAAACCCATAGCAACGGCGTTGCCCGCGCTTTGCACCACCAGGCGGCTATTATAGGTATCGGGCGGCAGGAAGGCGATCTTAACACCCGCCGCTTGTAAGCGGGCCGCATTTGCACCTGTAGACGCCAACATATCAAAGCGTGAAGGAAGATTATCGAGCGGGTTAATAAGAACAGCAATATTTGCAGCGGCCAGTTCATCGGCCACCATCCAGGCTTCGCGTGCGCCGGTTAGCATCACAGTGAAACCATAGCGTTTCTGCAAGGCGATGACTTGCCTGATATCAGAAGCCCGGTGAGCGTTTACCTGCAAAGAAATATCGCCAGCGAATAAAGACGCGAGCAATTTATCGCCCTCACTTTTTTCTTTTGGCTTCTTTTTATCAGCTTTCTTATTGTCAGCATCTTTCATATCGTCTTTTGGCTTTGGCTTGGCGCCGTCAAGTTTCTTGATAACGTCTGCCCACATAGCCGAGCGACTTCCGCCATTGGCACCTGCCGCACCCTCATCTACATCCAGATGAATAAAGGCCTTGTTGCGCACGATCATATCATCTGCTGTTTCACCGCCCAATTGGATCACAGCACCCGTGCCGAGCCAATTGTCCTTGGTGCCACCAAACTGGGTGACCGCGCGGGTTACACCCTCGATGCGGGTATTGGCAATCACTGCGTTAAAGGGGTTAAGGCTATAGACAACATCAAGGCCGATGGTATCTTTGGCTTTCGGCGCACGAGCATCGTTATTATCGCCCGACAGGCCCACTTCGCCCATTCCCAGCGATGTGCCAGACGCCATAAAACCAACCGTGATCCATTTGCCAGAAGCATCAAGCGCTCGGTATCCAGCAGGCACAGCTCCGCCCGTAGTTACAGAAACGATTTTTCCGTCTGACATTAAAACAGTGGCATTTTCAACTTTGCCTTTGCCGCCGTTGGTGAAGGCCGTGCCGCCAGTGATAGCAATATCTTCAGCAAACGCTGTTCCTGTTAGTGCTGCTCCAGCCAGTACGAGAGCCGCAGTGACTGCACGAAGGGAATTGATCATCTTCATTTTACATCTCCTTCGCCCATATGGCCCAGTTCAAAATCTGAAACCCGTCGTTTGGCTTTGTCTGCACGGTCGTGCACCACAGCGCCGTCAACAAACGTTAGATCAGCTTTGGCGTAAACACTGAAAGGATCAGCCGACCACACGACAAGATCAGCGTTTTTACCGGCCTCTAGCGAACCCGTTTGATCGGCAATGCCCAATGATTTTGCCGGGTTTAGTGATAGCCAGATCCAAGCATCAGCTTTTGAAATATCGACGCCTGCTTTCCTTCCGTCTGCAAGCGCTTTGGCGGCTTCTTGATTGAGCCGCTGGATGCCCGAGGCGCTGTCGGAATGCACAATTGCGCACGCCCCCGCCTTGTGAACAAACGGGATGTTTTCACGGATGCCGTCGTAAGCTTCCATCTTGAAGCCATACCAATCGGCCCACATAGCTGAACACACACCATTTTCGGCCAGTTTATCGGCGATTTTGTAGCTCTCTACTGCATGCTGGAAGCTGGCGATTTGATAGCCGAACTCTTTCATCACATCCAGCATTGTGCCCATATCATCAGCACGGTAACAGTGCATATGCACTTTGATATCGCCTCTAAGCACACCGGCTAAAGTATCCATACGCAGATCACGCGCTGGCGGCAGCACATCTTTTCCGGCCTTATAGTCGCGCTCGTATTTATCCCAGCGGCGCTGATAATCTTGCGCGTCGGCCCAAGCTTGCCTGTAACCATGCACGTTGCCCATGCGGGTGCTGGGTCTGGAAAAATTTGTGCTACCCCGTTTGGTGCCATAAACCCGTTTAGGATTTTCGCCGCAGGCCATTTTCATACCGTAAGGCGCGCCCGGGAATTTCATATCCTGTGCCACGCGCCCCGGTACGTTTTTAAGAACAACCGAGCGCCCACCAACAAGGTTCGCTGAACCGGGCAGAATTTGTAAAGCGGTGATGCCTCCAGCCGCGGCTCGGCCAAAACCGGGATCTTGCGGCCAAACACTATGTTCGGCCCAAACGCCCGCTGTTACCGGATCGCCCACTTCGTTGCCGTCCGACAAAGACTGGGTGCCCGGACTGGCATAAACGCCCAAATGGCTATGCACGTCGATGATGCCGGGGGTTACCCAGCGTCCTGAGCCATCGATCACCGTAGCACCATCTGGCGGCGTGATAACTTCTGCGACAGCGGTAATTTTACCGTTTTCGATCAGAACTGAACCGCCGTCGATGCGACCGCCTTTGCCGTCAAGGACCGTGGCATTTACAATAACCGTGGCCTGGGAAGGCAGCGCCGTATAACTGGATGGGAACGGATCCCGTTTAATATCAACAAAGGTACCTTGCGGCGTATCCGAGGGGCCGCACGCCGCAAGCAGCAATGAAAGCGCAAGCGTTGCAGCCGCTGGCCGCGCAAATGCGCCCGGCAGCAGTTTAGATTTTTTCATAAATGTATCTCCCATTCGCTACCCTGTGACCAGCAGCAAGCGGCAGCCTAGCAGCATGGAAGCCAAGAGTCACTATCACCTGTTTAAACTTTGGATTATTTTTAAACAGGTGATTGCGCCCGTGACGCTATTGCCGCCGCCAGAGTCAAAGCGCTATGACAGTGGCGTATGGTTTTTGGGGGAAATATTTCATGCCTATTCTTATCCTAACTGTCTGCGCTCAGATTATCTGTGCTTATCATGTGGTTAGCAGTGGCCGCGACAAATATTGGTTTTGGCTGATCATCATGGCCCCCGGGATTGGCTGCCTTATTTATTTCGCAGGCCATAGGTCTCTGTCGAGCAATCACCATGTCACTGGGCGGGGCACCATAAAAAACGGCGGGAAATGTCCCCGCCGTCTTCACAGAAGAACGTGCACATCCCTGTGCAGGTTTAGTGCACCCCGTGCATATATTTGCGCATCAATGGTGTAAGAGCCAATAGCACCACGCCAACCCCGACACTGATGTAGCCAATGGTCGTATAAACTTCCATAGTCGCAGCGATATCCAAGGCTCCAGAATCTGCTCCGTGTCCCCCACTTCCAGTTAGTGAACTGATCCAGCCAGCCACATAATTGCCGAGTGCTGAGAACAGGAACCATGTTCCCATCAGCATACCTACTATTTTTGAAACGCTGAGCTTGGTCACCATCGAAAGCCCAACAGGGCTCAAGCATAATTCAGCTACCGTTAAAGACAAATAGATGAAGACTAGCCATATGAAGCTCTTGTTTGTGCTGTCGTCCATGCTCATGCCCCACGAAAAGACAACATAGCCAAGGCCGATTAACAGCATTGCAATGCCAAATTTTGCGGGCGTTGAAGGCTCCATTTTTTTATTGGCAAGTGCCACCCAGAGCCACGCCATTACTGGCGCTAACATTACAATGAACAGCGCATTCATAAGCTGAACCTGTGATGCAAGCACATTCATGCCCAAAATATTGAGATCAAATTGCTGATCAGCCAACAAGGTCAGACTGGCGGCCTGTTGCTCAAACAATGCCCAAAAGACCGATTGAATGGCAATTAGAAAACAGGCAACCATCAAACGTTCACGTTCAACTTTGGTGCAATTTTTATAAGCGTAGACCATGATAATGCCAATCATGACAAACCCTGATACGCCCAGCAACTTGCCCACGAACTCCTGATACTGAATCATTACCCAGCTGATAAGCACAAGACCTAAGCCAAACAAATAAATCGCATATTCTTTATTTAAGCCTATGGGTGAACGCTCTTTTAGTACTTCTGGCGCCTTTGGTTCAGCACGACCATCAAGGTATTTTTGTCCCCACAAAAACACTCCCAAGCCAAACAACATGCCGATACCCGCAAGACCAAAGCCGTAATTCCAGCCATGTACCTCTCCAACATAACCAACAAGCCCGGTTGAAATCAGCGAGCCTAAATTTATGCCCATATAAAAGATCGAAAAGCCGCCATCACGCCGTGGATCGTTAGGGCCATAAAGCGCGCCAACAATAGTTGAGATGTTTGCTTTCAGGAAACCCACGCCAGTGATGATCAGTGCCATCGCCAAGAAAAACACATTCAGATAGGTTTCGTTTCTAACAACAGCCTCGCCGTCCATATAGGCAGCTGGGCCGTGGAACGCCATCAAGCCGTGCCCGAGCACCAGCAATATGGCACCGTAGGTAACTGCTTTTCTGCTGCCCAGATAGCGGTCTGCCATATAACCACCAATGATGGGCATCATATAAACGAGGCCTGCATAAGCACCGTATATCAGGCTTGCTTTTTCAGCGCTAAAGAGGTGGTATTTCACCAAATACAGAACCAGAATGGTGCGCATGCCATAGTATGAAAAGCGCTCCCACATTTCTGTTAGGAAGCAAATTGACAACCCGATTGGATGGCCGAATAGCTCCCTCTCCTGCGACCCTTCGGTCGAAACTATAGCTGTGTCAGACATTTCTACCCCTTATGTTTTTATTCGGCTGCCTGCCATCTGTCCAGGCGGCCGTTTCCCAAATTTTTCTTCTGTTGTTTCTTTTGTTGTTTCTTTTGTTGTTTCTTCTGTGGCTTCCCCCCACTGAAACAGTCCGGTGCCAAAAAAACACATCTTGGTGGGAATCAGAAGGAAATTCCGCGCGGGCAAGCCAATTTTCTGGTTTGCCGTTAAGGGCCAACCCGGGTTTTTGCCGATGAATAGTGAATATAGTTGGTGATTTTTGCGGTGGCCCAGCGCAAATAGGCCCTAGCGCGAAGTGTTTGCCGCAGGCGTTTGCCCCAAGTATTTATCAATAAAATCCAGCGCATTTTGCATATATATTCGACGCTCGGATGCCCTACGCAACACATGCTCGGCCCCTTTCAATATAATAAATTCATGCTCCTTGCCTTCCTTGCGCAGCGCTTTAGCCATCAAAACACTTTGTTCAAATGGCACGTTTGCATCTTCGGTTGAATGCAGCATCAATATAGGCATGCGCATCAGGTCTGCGCGGTATATCGGCGAACGGCGCTTAAGCGTACGCAGTGAAAGCCTGCCTTGAATGCGCGGCACCGTTAGCATGTGAAACCGGTTTGTATTCAGATGCGCGATTAAATGTGGCAACGAGGAAACGCCGTTCAGGCTGACAGCACAGGCAAACAAATCATCATCCATCATCGCCGACATCAACGCTGCATAGCCTCCATAAGACCCCCCCATCACACACATATCGCCAGCAGATGCTGTGCCGTTCGCCTCCAGCCACTGTGCAGCCGCCCGCACATCCTGTTGCATACGGTGGCCCCATTCGCCGTAACCCGCACGCCGCCACGCCTCGCCGTAGCCGCTTGAGCCTCGAAAATTTGGCTGTAGCACGCTGTAACCAGCCGCTGTCAACCAACTGACCATCGCTTTATAATTACCTGTCGCACGGCTTACCGGGCCGCCGTGAACCAAAACAATGGCTTTACCGGTATCGCCCAATTTGCTTTGCGATAACACGGCTTGCATGGGCCGTTTCATGCGGGGCACAGGAATGAAAACATTTCTTGTGGTTACCAGCGGCAAGGCCTCGGTGCCCGGATTAACCGGCAACAGAATAACCTGATCGTCTTCGCTATCATAAATATAATAAGCCACCGGACGGCTGGCCGATCGCTTTTGATAAAGCTTACGGTGGCCACTACGGCTTGAAGCAATCAATATCAATTTCCCGACATTAATTCTTTTTTCAATAGCTTGCTGCGCCGCAATATTCTGCGGTTGCCAAACTATTTCGCGTCTCTGGCTCTCCTCGTAACTGGCCCCTACCACGATGTCGGTTACCGGATCAATCAGCGCGGCTGTGATATCATAACTGGGATGTCCGGCCAATTGGTTGATCATTTCGCCCGAGGCCGTATGCATACGCCACAGTGCACGCGTATCACCAGCATGCGCCGACAGCACCAGCGCCGTCGCGCCGCCCGTTTCTACGGTCAAGACATTCACCGCCGGGCCGGTAAAAAAGTCTTTCGCCAAAATCTGTTGCCAGTCGCCGTCCTGACGCCGCGCAAAAAGCTTTTGCTTGCGTCCAACAAAACCCTCACCAAGGCTTATTTCTCCTTCAGGCGACGCCCACCAACGCACAATTGGCCTCCAGGCACTGATAATTTTCTCGGACTGGCCAGTGATGGCATTAACCTTGAAAACCGCAGGATATCCGGGCTCGACTGGATCTTCCCACTGCATAAGTATGCTCGTCGGGTCGTCGTGAAGCTGGCTCAGCAGAAACGGCGGCAATTCGCCAGGGCGCGGACCGCCGGCATCAATCAGTGGCCTTAACCGCTGGGTATGGGCATCATATAAAACCAGCCCATTTTCCTTCAGCGATAACAGCAAACGGCCGCCACCCACCCAAGCCATCCAGTTGATATCCAGACGTTCATACGGCAGGGCTTCGCCAGCATCAACGCCGTTGTCTATGCGCCAAATTGTTACCCGCGCACTGTTATCTGTTTGTCGGTGCAGACCTGAAAGGAAATGGCCGTCCGCCGAAATTGACGGTGCCGATATAAGGGGTGGCTGCACCAATTGTTCCAGCAAATCTGGATCACCAGCCGCGCGGGCACTTTCCCCAGACAGCACTAAAAGAAACGCCACCAAAGCGCCGATAAAATATGTCTTAAAGCCGGTGCAAACAGTCATTGTCAGACCATATCATAAAGCCAAGATGGTTTCATCCCTATCAAACACTCTTAATGTAGCAGGCTGCTAACCGAGTCCGGGCAGAACTACAAAACCCCTATGACAAGCCGTTTTTAAAATGGTCGGAAAGATGATCAATCAGGGCCCTGATCTTGACCGAAAGGTGACGCCGATTTTGATAAACGGCATGCACAGGAAAATCGGGTTCCTCGTAAGGTTCCAAAACCACTTCCAATTCGCCAGTCGACAGGGCATTTCCTGCAATGAAGGTTGGTAAATAGACAATGCCACAGCCAGCGATTGCAGCTTCACACAGCAAATCGCCATTGTCTGAACAAAAGCGCCCTGAAGTTGCCTGCCATATTTTGTTGCCGCCCACAAGAAAGGGCCACGCCTTGCCCTCGGCCAGATTGCTATAGCTCATACAATTATGATGGGCCAGATCGCCTGGCTTTTCCGGCCTGCCGTGGGTGGCCAAATAGGCCGGGCTGGCACAAACGACACGGCGGCCACTGGTTAATTTTTTACTGATCAAGCTGGTATTTTTCAAATTGCCTATACGCACTGCAAGATCGTAACCTTCTTCCACCAAATCAATACTTCGGTCAGACAGAAAAGTCTTGATCGATACGTCGGGGTATTTTGCCAGGAAACTCGATAGCGCTGGTCCGAGATACCGCACACCAAAACTAAGCGGCGCAGCGAGCTTGATCTCCCCAACGGCTCTCTGGGTTTTGTCACGGATACTGTCTTCTACTTCTTCCAGTTCATCAAGAAACCTTCTGACATATTCAAGATAACTGTAGCCAGTATCGCTGAGGCTAACATTGCGGGTTGTTCGGTGCAAAAGCAGCGTGCCCAGAAACGCCTCCAGATCCTTGATCCGTTTGCTCACCACCGACACCGCAAGCCCCATCCGCTTTGCGGCTTCAACAAAGCTGCCAGTTTCGGCCACCTGGGCAAAGGCTTTCATATTTGCGAGTTTATCCATTAATCTAATAAATAGAATAATCAATTTCTTTTGTCGACACTTATAACTTATATTGGAACAACTTATCTTCAGGGCTATGATACTGAACCTGATTTTGAAAGGCTAAAAAAATGCTTGTGAAAAGAGACAGACACGATAGGGGTAGCGCAGACGCGGGCTGGTTAAAAAGCATGCATACATTTTCGTTTGGCGGCTATCATGATCCCGCGCACATGGGTTATGGTCCACTGCGGGTAATTAACGACGACAGGGTTATTCCGGGCGCTGGTTTTGGCACGCACCCGCACCGCAATATGGAAATTATATCCTACGTGCTTGAGGGCGAGCTGGCGCACAAAGACAGCATGGGCAATGGCTCATCAATTAAACCCGGCGAGGTTCAATTGATGAGTGCGGGCACCGGCGTTACCCACAGCGAATATAATGCCTCGGATACCGACGGTGTGCATTTCTTGCAAATCTGGATCATGCCACAAGCTGAAAATACCGAACCCGGTTATCAGCAAAAATCTTTTGCGGACGAAGGCATGCAAGGCAAGTTTCGTACGGTGGTATCTGCCGACGGCGAGAATGGCTCGTTGATTGTTAAGCAAGATATGCGGCTGCTGATTGGCAAATTCAGCGAAGGAGATGTTGCAGACTATAAAGCTAATGCTGGGCGAAAATACTGGGTGCAAATTGCTTCAGGCATGGCCACAGTGAACGGCGAAGCGGCAACGAGCGGCGATGGTTTTGCCATCGAAGCAGAGACAAAAATAGAAATTTCGAGCCAGTCCGACAGCGAAATATTGCTGTTTGATTTGCCAGTTTAGAGGACATTATCATGGCTGGGAAACAGATAAAATTAGTCGCCTTTGCTGGCAGCACACGCAGTAGTTCACTGAACAAGCTGCTGGTGAAAATTGCTGCCGAAGGGGCTGAAACTGCGGGTGCTGTGGTTAGCTATATCGACCTCAGAGATTACCCTTTGCCGCTTTATGACGGCGATTATGAGGCCGACAATGCCTACCCGGAAAACGCCTTGGCACTGAAAGAGCTTTTCAAAGCCCACGGTGGTTTCCTGATCGCGTCGCCCGAATATAACAGCGGCTATTCTGCGGTTTTGAAAAATACCCTTGATTGGGTATCGCGGCCCGCGGTTGCAGGCGAACCTTCGCTTGTGGCATTCAGCGGTAAATATGCTTCGCTGATGGCAGCAGCACCGGGCGCGCTTGGCGGTCTGCGCGGCCTATATCAGGTGCGCGAACTGTTAATGAATATGGGAGTTTTCGTTTTACCCAAAATGCATGCTTTAAATTTTGCAATGAAAGCTTTCGATGAAAATGGGCACCTCAAGGATGCCGACACGGCAAAAATCATAGAACAGCTTGGCGCCCAAACTGTAACCGCCATTAACTAACAAAAAGGAGCTAACGATGAGTACTGCAACAGAAAAAATGCTCACGCCTGATAACTGTGTGGTGGCTTTTATTGATCATCAGCCGCAAATGGCCTTTGGCGTCAATAGTCACGACATACAAACAATCAAAAATAACACTGTTGGCCTTGCCAAAGCCTGCAAGTTGTTCGGCGTGCCAACGGTGCTGACAAGCGTGGAGACCACAAGTTTTAGCGGCCATTCCTGGCCAGAGCTGGTTGGTGCGCTTGGCGAAGGGCAGATGAATGTCGAGCGCTCCAGTATGAACTCGTGGGAGGATGCTGGTTTTGTGGCTGCCGTAAAGGCCACGGGCAAAAAGAAACTGGTTCTCACCGGCCTTTGGACCGAAGTATGCATCACTTTCCCTGCGATTTGTGCGCTTGCTGAAGGCTTTGAGGTTTATTTTGTTTCTGACTGCTGTGGTGGCACTTCAAAAGAGGCGCACGATATGGCGGTCGCACGCATGATACAGGCAGGGGCAATTCCGCTTACATGGCAACAAACTATCCTTGAATTCCAACGCGATTGGGCCCGCAAGGAAACCTACGACGATATTCTCGCAATTGTGAAAAACCATAGCGGAGGTTACGGTATGGGTGTTGATTATGCCTTCACGCTCGTGCACGGCGCGCCTCAGCGCACGGTGGCAAGTGAATAATCTTCCTTTAAATACATAAAAAACATGCGCTATAAGAAAGGCCTGCCGGGTATAACTTATCCTTCAGGCCTTTTTAATTGCGTTAAAATTCGGGGGGAGACAAATGTTTATCATCAATGGTCAATTCACCGTAAAACCAGCCAGCCGCGATGCCTTGGCGGAAATGGCACAAGCTCTTGTGGGGCTATCCAACAGCGAGCCCGGCTGCATTTCATACGGTTTCTTTGAAGATCAGAGCCAACCCGGCCAATTTCTGTTTTTCGAAAAATGGAAATCCCGTGCGGATATTGATGCGCATTTTTCCATGCCCTATTTTCAGGACTTTGCCAGCCGCTTCCCGGATATGATCGAGGGCGAAGCCACCATTGAAATTCATGAAATCACTGCGACGGAAACACTCTAGAATGTTTGCACAACTGCTAAAACCACCCACCCTGCGAGCCCACGATGAAAACAGCCGCCACGCCACCTGGCTTGAGCTGTTTTTTGATCTGGTCTTGGTAGCTGCAATCGCGCAAGTTGGCCATACGCTGGTATCGGCGGCTACGCTGGCTGAAGGCCTTATCTATCTGGGGCTTATTTGGATCATATTCTGGGTGTGGTGCGGGCATACTATTTATTCAACGCGCTTCGATACCGACGACCCTGTTTTTCGCATTCTGACATTCCTCAATATGTTTACGCTGATCGTGATGGCGGTTGAGGTGCATAATGCCGCACACGGCCACGGCTTTGTTTTTGCGCTCGCTTTTTTGGGCTCACGGCTGATCCTGTTATTGCTTTTGGCGCGCGCCTATTATCACGCAAAAATCGCACGGAATATCCTGCGCATATACCTGTTTGGATTTAGTGCAGGCGCGGTTATCTGGGCCAGCTCCCTGGGCTTTCACGGGGCGACTGCCATCTGGATTTGGGCGTTTGCACTGGGCCTAGAAGCCACCGTACCCTGGATCATTTGGCGCATGCCGTCCGGTGAAAACAACATAAGCGCCGAGCACATCCCTGAGCGCTTTGGTTTATTTACAATCATCGTGCTCGGCGAAAATGTTTTTGCCGTTGTAAAGGGGTTGGAGCCGCTCAATTGGACACTGCAAGCGATCATTACAGCCGGGCTTTCGTTTGTGATTGCCGCCTCAATTTGGTGGGTTTATTTCCAGCATATTGAGCGGATGATAGGACGTATAAAACTGGGTTCGGGCCAGCCTTATATCTATAGCCATTTTCCATTGCTCGCGGGCATTGTTGCTGTTGGCATTGGTACATTGAGGCTAATATCCGAGACATCTCAGCCCTATGTATCGGCTGCGACATTGGCTATTTTGGTCGGCGGTTATGCCCTTTGGTGGATCGGCGGTGTGCTGTTGCATTTCATCAGTTGCCGCCAAGAGGCGCTATCAAGAACGGCTTTTTCGCGCAATATATCTATTGCGGTTTTACTGATGGCCGTGGGATTTTTCGGCCAAACGCAAACTTCAGTTGTGGTTGCTATCATGGTTTGCGGCATTTCACTTCTCTATGCGGGTTGGGACAGTGCTGCCAGACGCCAGACACGTGCTCAGGGCACAATGGAATAACCCTTGTCCGGGCAAGCGCGCGCGCCATATTATTATGATTAAGCAATATACCAAAATTGGCCTATAGTTACCGCAATTTTTGGACGGAGCCCAGCCATGTCTACCCAGTGGAAAAACATCAAACCATCCGACATTCTGCGTGGTGAAGAATCGCATATTCTGCGACAGCGCTCAAATGGCTGGGGATTTTGGCTGGTATTCCATTGTTGGGGCGTGATCGCTGCGGCTATGGCACTGTATGTATTGTTCCCCAATATCCTTAGCCTTCTGATCGGCATCATCCTGGTTGGCGGGCGGCAGCTGGGGTTGGCTATATTGATGCACGAGGGCAGCCATGGCTTGCTTTTCAGAAACCGCAAGCTGAACGAGCGTATCACCCAGTGGATTGTAGCATGGCCAATGATTTTGAATATCTATGTTTACCGGGTGCGCCATATGGCCCATCACCGTTTCACCCGAACCGATAAAGACCCCGAAAACTACCTATATACGCCCTTCCCCGTTAAACCGGCGAGCATGGCCCGCAAATTTTTGCGCGATTTAACAGGTATTGTATTTCTGCGTTCCACGGCGGCGATTTTTCGTTTTGTCTGGGGCGAAAAGACGGGCAGATCCACCCGCCTGATCGGCTATTATGGTGGGCCCTTGCTTTTCAATAGCCTGTTCGCCGCCTGTTTTGCCGTGTTTGGCCGCATTGATCTGTTTTTACTTTTGTGGCTGCTGCCGATGGCGACAAGTTTCCAGTTGTTTCTACGCATCCGTAATATTGCCGAGCATGCCACAGTGCCTGACCTGAATGACCCACTTAGAAATAGCCGCACAACACTTGCCGGGCCTTTGGAGCGCCTCACCGTCGCACCCTACTGGGTCAACTATCACGTTGAACATCATATGCTACCCTATGTGCCTTGCTTTCGCTTGTCCAAGATACATCAATTGATGCTGGATCGGGGCTTTGGACCAAAGATGGCGATCGAAGCCAGCTACCGAGCGGTTTTAAAGCTCAACGCATCCGCCTAAATTTTCTAGCGGACTTTCGTGCGAAATGGCCTATTTATAGGCATAGGGATTTTTTCAGGGGAGCAAAACGTGGCAATTTCAGTAAAAACAGCTATTAAAATAACCATTGCAGCGGTAGTGGCTTACGGGCTTTATGCCGCAGTCAGTTTTGGCATCGGATTCAAAGAACTTGCCAACTTCTACGATGTTGAAAAAATTACTGAAAACTTTCGTATGGCTGGCGGCAGTTTTCCGCATACCACCATTAAAACTGCAGAACCATGGTCTTTTAAGCACGCCAGCGAGGAAGTGGAGCCGCCGTTGGTCTATCAATATGATGGTCAGGTGCATTTGCTCGACGAATTGCTGAAACGTACTGGCACCACGGGCCTGTTGGTCGTCAAAGACGATACTATTCTATATGAAAAATATTATCAGGGCGAATCCGAGACCGACCGCCATTCAATGTTTTCGGTAACCAAATCGTTTGTATCCGCTCTTCTTGGCATTGCCATCAATGACGGCCTGATCGAAAGCATCGAAGACCCCATCACCAAATATGTGCCTGAATTGATTGGATCAGGCTATGATGGCACCAAAATTCGCGACATTCTAACCATGTCATCGGGGGTGCGTTTCACTGAGGATTACTCGGATCTATGGTCAGATGTAAACCGCATGTCGATGGCTATTGCCAACAAGGGTTCACTTGATGAATTCGCCTCCAGTTTAAAACGTGAACGCGAACCCGGCACTTATAATAATTATGTCAGTGTGGATACGCATGTGTTGGGCATGATGTTGGTGAAAGTTACCGGAAAATCACTGTCCACGTTGCTGGAAGAACAAATCTGGAAGCCCATGGGCATGGAACATGAAGCCATCTGGATGATTGACGGCGAAGGCATGGAAGTTGCCATGGGCGGCCTGCAGGTAAGCCTGCGCGATATGGCGCGCCTCGGACGACTTTACCTGAACGGCGGCAACTGGAACGGTAAACAAATTGTACCTGCCCAGTGGGTGAAAGACAGTATCACACCGTCGGCCCCGCATTTGATGCCCGGTTATAATAACCCCGGTAGCGCAACACCTTTTGGGTATGGCTTTCAGTGGTGGGTACCCAGCAGCCCCCACGGCGATTTCATGGCATTTGGCATCTACCACCAAACCATTTATGTGGATCCAACAACCGGTATTGTGATCGTCAAAACCAGTGCCCACAAAGGTTTCACTGATCCTGCCAACAAAACAGACAAAGACGAAAGCATCTATGCGCTTCAAACCATTTCTCTTGCGATGGGGGATGAGGATTGGAACAAACAAGGTGTGACGATGGAAGACGTGCAAGCCATCCGCAAAGCTGTTGAAGGGCAATAAAAGAGGCAAACACAGCCAACAGGGGCAATCATTCTATAGAATCACTCCTGTAAAAACTGTGTCATAATTTAGCGCTTGATTCTGTAGTAACTACAGATTTTAGAGTATGAGGCAACTTACCATTTACTTGCTTTAAAGAGGTGCTTTTATGCCAAATACACAGTTGCTGATAAATTACGGCCCCCTATTTCTGCTTGCGCTGGCGGGCCTTTGGGGTGTTGCCCGAGTGGTATATCTGGCACGCAGCGAACAGGTCAAAGTCCTGTCCGTTTTTGCCAGAAAAAAAACAGGCACAGAGATCAGCCTTGCGCTCATCGCACTCTTGCAGAATGCCTACCTTTTGGCCCGACCTTTTGTTGCAGATGTTGATGGTTGGGTTTTCACCCAGCCATCACCGCTCCCTATTTTTGGCCTTATTGTTATGGGGCTGGGCCTTGGCCTGATGATCATCAGCCAATTAGATATGGGCAAGGCGTGGCGCATAGGCGTACCCCAAACGCCTGAGGCCAGCCAATCCTTAATCACCAGCGGCGTTTATGCCTATAGCCGCAACCCTATCTATGTTGGGGTGATGATGTTTCTGGTCGGCACCACCATATTATTGCCCGGGCCTTTAACGGTGGCAACCACGGTCGCCACCTTTATGCTTGTGCAAAAGATCATTCTGCAAGAAGAGGCCTTCATGCAGTCTGCGTTTGGCGATCAGTTCCGTGCTTACTGCCAGCGGGTTCACCGTTGGGTCTAAGGGCCTGATCCTAGCAGGTGCTTATTGTTCCGAGCCGGTTTCACGGCAGCCCATCACCAGCGGTTCACCGTTTTCACCGCCCATGCTATAGGGCTCACGGTCGTCTGCGCAGTTAACCGACATTTCTTTATCGCTATTCGCACGCACGGTAAGCGAGGATTGGCCGCGGTCCGTATGTTCCCAATCACCGCCGGTATCAACGGATATGGAACAGCCAGAAAGCAGGGCAGCGCCAAGGGTAAGGATGCATAGGTTCATATTCATGGCTTTGCTCCTTCTCTGCCTATTCTGCATCTGGTATAGTGGCACCGCGCGAACGACAGCCATAAACCAGGCCTTTGCCTTCTGCGGTATTATCGATAATGAAAATATCCATCTCGTCTGGGCAGGAAAAACTGTCTTTTTCGCCAGACGGCAGTGTGACCGAAACATGATCGCTATTGTAGCTCCGATGACGGCTGCCACTAGATATGCCGTCGTCATCCACAGAAATAGAGCAAGCGCCGAGCATAAGGCAGGCTGCAGATGCAAATATTGCGTTGATTGGTCTTAGTCTCATGAGGTCGTCTCCTGTCGAGGTGCAGCAGTATCGCTGCTTATTATTGTTTATCGAGACTGTGTAGCGCTTTACAGAGTTGAAATCAATACTCCCGCATTACGAGCTGCTAAAAACTGACCTCCAAGCCAATGCGAGCGAAACGGCGTTGAGCAAGGGTCTCAAGCCCTGTGGCGCTGATAGCCGAGATCACCTTGGCATCGAACAGGTTTTCTACATTGGCGTTAAGACGCACGTTATCAACAAGGGCGTATGAGGCACCCGCACTGAAAGTAACAATGCCCGCCAACCTGCGCACATTCAGATCATCGTCAAATTGGTCGGCGCTATAGCGCATTTCACTATTGAAGGATAAATCATCACCCTCATAGCGCAGCGCCAGTGTTAGGCCATGACGCGGCGTTTGCACCGGGCGTTTGCCAACCAGTTCAGGCCGCGCTTCAAAGGCTGTGATCCGCGCTCGGGCATAGAGATATCGTGCAGTTAGAGACCAAACGTCTTGAAACCTAAATGTACCTTCCAGCTCAATACCGTCGGTGATGGAGCGGTCGATATTTGCTCGCTGCCGAAGCACACCGCCACCGGGTACAAACCCTCCTAGTGGGAAAAATCCGGGGCCAAAACCAATGGTTACATTGCCTACACCGTCATTCAGCCAGTTGCGAAACACCGTAAGGCTAAGATGCGCTATGTCAGCGGGTTGATAATCAAAGCCAACTTCAACGCCATACAGTTTTTCGGGCACCAGGTTGGCGTTGGCCTCGGTAATATCATTCACCACCCGGAAGGGCCGGTAATATTCGTTCAAAGTAGGCAACCGCCAGCTTTTATAAGCCGCTGCCCGCATAGCTACAGCACTCGTCAAGCGATGCTCTATGCCCAATCGTCCTGACCATATCCAGTCGCCTCGGTTCGGCACCTCGTCGTCACGTACGATGCTGCTGTCGGCAATATTGGTCTCCAGTCGTTCCCCGTTGTATGTGCGCCAGCGGTCCGTGCGTAACGTAGCGGAGTATTCAGCATCGCCCACCGCGCCGCCATATTCACCGTAAAGGCCCAGCACCCATTGCTGACCGCCGGCGCGGCGTTGGCGCGTAAAGCCCGCCCCCAAATTACGGTACCGTTCGTTGGTTTCGCCGCTCATGCGCCGGGTATCAACACCCAATTCGAGCCCACCAAACTGGATGCGTGCCAGCATACCTGCGCCCCACGCGGGTACATCGAATTGGTCAAGCACAGGGCGTTCAGTGGTGCGGCCATCGCGTGCCGATACAAACGCATTGGCAAAATCGCGGGTACGGTAATAGCTAATAAGCTCCCACTCGGTGCTATCAGCGCTACCAGATAGAGTGAGGTCAATATCTACCGCCTCGGTTTCATTGGTAGAAAGCGAAAGGCCGTTTACTCGGTTTTCCTTGAAATAACGAACGGCACCCCGAACGCGAACACTTTCAAAAACACTATCAATTTTCAAGCCCGCACGAGTGACATCGCTGGCCGCACGAACATCGATTGGGCCGCGTTGGTCTTCAGCCAACAAATAGGCTCCGTCGGTCTCTTCCCTGCCTACATTTAGCATGAAATCAGTATCACCCACGGAAATCACGGCCCGCCCCGATACCTGATACGATCCGCGCGCCCCCACCGATCCAGAGACCATATTACCGTCCGCGCCCGCGCGCCTGCTGCGCATATCAAGCGCACCCGCCAGAGCCTGCGCCCCAAAGGCGCCCGAACCACCACCGCGCAGCACTTGAATTTCGGCTGTATTTTCAACGGCCAATGCCGACCAATAAATCCAGCCTCCAAAGGGATCATTTAAAGGCACGCCGTCCAGTGTTACCAAAACCCGCCCGGCACCGTTTGCGCCCACACCGCGCATGGTAAGGCCTTGCGTGGTGGGATGCGCTGTATAGCTGTCAGCACGGCGGAACAGCCCAATACCCGGAATTGACTTTAAACTGCTGTCAACGCGCTCAGAGGAATAGCGGTTCGACGTGAGGATTGAACTATTTTGGCCGATATTTGATGTGCCAAGCCGGGTTTCCACCACCTGGATATAATCATCCATGACAATTTCGCACAGGGCAGGATCAAGTTCACAATCAGGGTCGGTTGGCTGCTGGTTATTTTGGGCGGCGAGACTTGACGTCGTCGCTAGTAACAGGGCCGCCGTTGTTTTCAAAATGGGTGCGTACATATGTGGCAATCATCGCTATTTCAAGATCGGTTAATTGGGCAAAGCTGGGCATTTCATTCCCATAATCGCTCTCGGAAACGGCTATCGATGCACTACCAAAAAGGATCATATCGATCACACCGCCTTTGGGGCCGTTGGCGCGCGGCTTTTCAATAAGCTCGGGCTGCAACATCGGCACACCACCGCCGTCGGCCTGATGACAACTGCTGCAATTGGCGCCGTAAAGTGCTTCACCGGTTGGTGCTGGTTCATTTGCATATGCACTGGTGCCTACGAAAACCGTGAGCGCCGCGAGCGCTTTACTTACCTTCATAAATAATTTTCCAAACACGTCCACCTGACATCAGGCTGGAAACATAAAGTGCGCCGTCCTTGTCTTCCGCCAACCCCATCGGACGGTGTTTGGCGTCACGCGGCGATATAATCACGTCCAGGCCCGCAAAACCATCGGCAAATGTAATCCAATCGCCTGTTACGTTGCCCTCGGCATCCATCGGCACAAAAGCCACCCGGTATCCCTGCTGTGGCAGGGGCGCGCGGTTCCAGCTACCATGAAAACCAATGAAAGCGCCATTTCGGTAGCTTTCCGGCAAAACCTTCGTGCGCAAAAATAACAGATCATTCGGGGCCCAGTGGCCGGGGAAAGCTATCAAAGGTTTCTGGCCCTTGTCAGACACTGTTTCGCCGTCGCCGCCGTATTCGGGCATGACCATGCGCTCGCCCTTGCGGTGGTCATAATAACTGTAGGGCCAGCCCATATCAGCGCCTTCTGCTACCCGGTGAAATTCCTCGGCGGGCAATTCTGCGCTTTCCGCCGGGGAAAAAAGCTCGGGGAAAAGCTCACCCAACTGGTCACGGCCATGCGGGATAATATAAAGACTGTCCGCGTGGGGATTCCAATCAATCGCCATGGCATTTCGAATGCCGGTTGCATAACGTATGCCGTCTATATTTTGCTGCTGATTAGGTTTTCTGGCATCAAATTTCCAAATCCCGCCAAATTCTTCCAATATCGGGCATGGGTCCATACCCGGTGAACCCTTTGTCCGCATTCTGGTCATACAGGCATTAGACGGCGCACCCACATTTACATACAGTCCGCCTTTGCCATCAAACGTGAAGCTTTTGGCTGCATGTTGACGTTTTTCGGCAAAACCATAAGCAATCAGCTCGGGTTCAGTTTTTGGTTCGCCGCTTATCGGTAGTTTCCACCGCAAAATAGAAACATCAGTACCATAATAAAGATAGCCATCATAAATGCCTATGCCTGTGCCCCTTAGCCCCTTGGCAAAAAAGATGCGCTCTTCAGCGATGCCGTCTCCGTCATGGTCTCTAAGCGCTACTGCCCCCATACCGCCCTTTGGCCGCATCAACGCGCCATATAGCCAGCCGTTTTCCGCAACAATAATATGACGAATAGACCCGATATCATCAGCAAAAACTGTGGCCTTAAAACCGTCAGGAAGACGCAAACCCAATTCTTTATCAACGGGCGCAGTTGCATCAACACCCATCGGCGCAGGGGTTGCAAACGCAGCTGAACCCAGACACAAAAGGGCAACGGCAAAAATATTTCTGATCACGGCTTTTCTCCCAACAAGCAAAAGGCTTAGTGTTCATGCCTCGCATTATGATTTACTGTCTATAACCTAAGAAGTGCGTAAAAAGAAAGTCTCATTATGAAAGTATCACAAGGACAGAATTTCAGTGTCTCACCCAAATTTTAATCCCGCCAACCCGGCAACCTATGATCTTCTGACAGCACGACGCAGTGTTAAAACCCGTGACATGAGGGATCCAGGACCAAGCAAGGACGCGGTAACAAAAATCCTGACGGCAGGTATGCGCGTGCCCGACCACGGCAAGCTGGCACCTTGGCGGTTCATTGTGCTTATGGGCACGGACCGCGCCAGGCTTGGCGATTTGATCGCCTTTGGCCTGATCACAGAAAACGAAACCAGTGAAAAAGTGGCGGAAAAAATGAAGGGCTATGCAACACAGGCCCCTACATTGGTCGTGGCCGTCCACACACCCCAGTCCAGCAGCCCTATTCCCGTGTGGGAACAACAATTAAGCATCGGTGCGGCTTGTCAAAATATGCTTATTGCTGCCACCGCGCTGGGCTTTGCGAGCCAGTGGCTTACCGGATGGGCAAGTTATAGCCCCACGGTAAAAAATGGCCTCGGCTTATCAGAAGATGAAAAAATTGCCGGCTTTCTGTTTTTTGGCGATCACAGCGAAAACATGCCATCTGAGCGGCCGCGCCCCGTATTCAGCGATCATGTGCAGTGGGGATTTAAAATCTGATGCCGCTCGCCAAATCATACCGGCCAGACCCTGCCTTTCTAAGCCTTGGCCAAGGCTACGGTGATCCGGTAGAGGCCGCAAATTTCCCAAAAACCATCCTGCGTTACCGCAACGATAGGGCGGCCAAAGACATCGGGCTTCATAAGCTTGATGATCAAGAGTGGCTGGCGCACTTTGGCCGGTTTGAGCCCCTGTCCGGCAACCTGATGGAACCCATCGCCCAGCGCTACCACGGCCACCAGTTCCGCCACTATAACCCCGACATCGGCGATGGACGGGGCTTCCTGTTTGCGCAGATGCGTGATGACAAAGCCCGCTTGATGGATCTTGGCACCAAAGGCAGCGGCACCACGCCCTATAGCCGCTCCGGCGACGGGCGCTTAACGTTGAAAGGCGGTGTGCGGGAAATTTTGGCCACCGAAATGCTGGAAGCCTTAGGCGCCGATACCAGCCGCACATTTTCAATCATTGAAACCGGTGAAAACCTACACCGGGGCGACGAACCCTCGCCGACACGGTCGGCAGTGATGGTACGGCTCAATCACGGCCATATTCGCATCGGCACATTCCAGCGACTGGCCTATTTTTCCGAGACTGACCGTATAAACTTACTGATCGATTATTGCCTTAAGAATTATTACGGGACCGAGCCCATAGGCAGTGCGGCTGACCGGGCGCTGCAATTCCTTTCGCTGGTGAGCGACCACGTAGCGCGGCAAGCCGCCGACTTAATGGTCGCTGGTTTTGTGCACGGCGTGCTGAACACTGATAATATCAATATCACCGGCGAGATTTTTGATTTTGGCCCATGGCGTTTTCTGCCAAAGCTGGACCCCGCCTTCACCGCCGCCTATTTTGATGACAGTGGGCTTTATGCTTATGGCCGCCAACCCGATGCCTTGCACTGGAATATTTACCAGCTTGGCGGCGCTCTAAATGATATTGCCGGTGAAGCCGATCTAAAAACGGCCCTTGTCGATTTCCCTGCACAGTACCGCGTAGCTATGCGCGAAAAACTGCTAATCCGGCTAGGGGTGAAATCAAAAGACCCCAAAACAGATGATGCCATGCTGGCGCTGGTAAATGGCTTTATGGCCACAGAGCAATTCCCTTATGAGCGCTTTTTCTTTGATTGGTACGGCGGTGCCGTCAGCAGCGCGCGGGCGCGCCTGAGCCCCGAGTCTCACCGCTATACCCAGGAAAACGCCCTGCCAATGACTGAGGCGCTGATCAGCTATGAACCGCGCAGTCCATCAGCCCTCAGCGAGCCCTATTTCAAAAAAAACGAGCCCTGCACCCTGTTGATTGAAGACGTGGAAGAGATATGGGCGCATATCGCCGAGTACGACGACTGGACCCCCCTGAATGCCAAGCTCGCTGCCATCCGGGCTATGGGCGCGGCTCTAGTTACTCTCTAGCGGCCCTTGCTACCCAACTTTTCCATTTTTCCCTGCAATCTTGCGAACTTTTTTTCGTCAATCATATCAACAAGCCCAACAAGCGTGGCCCTGATCGGTGCGATGCCAACAAAAGCAAGAATATTCCGTTCCAGCATCTTAAGACCGTGCGCCCGGTAAAACCATTTGTAGAAAAAGGCTGGCATGCCCATGGTAACAACCACTCTTGCCGACCGACCCTTGAGCAACTTACGCCAATCGAGCGGGTTGTCTTTACCGCTTTTGTTCAACTTAGGCCTCAAAACCTGCTCGAAAAAGCTCTTCAACAGCGCCGGCATAGTACCAAGCCACAAGGGGTAGACGATCAACACATGATCAGCCCAAAATATTGCCTCTTGCGCTGCAACCAACCCTTTTGGAGTATCGCCGTCTTGCCACTCCGTGCGTGTGCGCAATATTGGAAAGTTTAGGGCGGCAACTGTAATGACTTTAACTTCATGCCCCGCCGCTTCAGCACCCTTCTTATAAGACTCTGCAAGTTCGTGGCATAAGTGTTCTTCAGCCCGGTCAGGATGACCCTGCAAAATGGCAATGCGTTTTTTCATGGCGCGGTTCCTTGGTGATTCTATGCTAAAATACGCCAAAAAATGTCGGTTAGAATTGATCCCTATCAATCGAGACGTGTTTTTATTCGCCGGGCATGTGCTTGAGAGATACTGGATATAGGGCGGATTCAACTTCTTTTCAGTCGCGCCAATAAATATGCTAGGCTCTCCCTAGATTTTCGGTGTTTCCTGACACTAACGGAGTTGCCAACATGGCATATGAAAGAATATCATTCGAAGGCTCACGCGGTCACGAACTCGCTGCCCGGCTTGATTTGCCTGACGGCGACATTAAAGCCTACGGCCTTTTCGCCCATTGTTTCAGTTGCAGCAAAGACCTAAGCGCCGTCAATCGCATTTCACGGGCTTTGAATGAAGATAGCATCGCCGTTTTCCGGTTTGATTTTACCGGGCTTGGCCAAAGCGCTGGCAATTTTTCCAACACCAATTTCACCTCGAACGTAGCTGACATTCTGTCCGCTGTTGATTATATGCGCGCCGAACTTGAAGCCCCCACAGTGATGATGGGGCATTCACTGGGCGGAGCTGCAACCTTCATGGCTGCAAACAGTGTGCCCGAAGTGCGCGCAGTAGCCACTATCGGCGCGCCAGCAAACGCCCATAACGTGCTGAAACAATTCAGCAGTGATCTTGAAACCATCGAACAAGACGGCGAAGCCAACGTGCTGCTTGGCGGGCGGCCCTTCGTGATAAAGCAGCAATTTGTTGATGATGCCCGCGGGCACAATTTGTTGGCAGAAGTCGCTTCCCTTAAGAAACCATTGTTGGTGATGCATTCGCCCGTTGATGCTACGGTGAACATTGATCATGCCCGTCAAATTTATGAAGCTGCCAGACACCCAAAAAGCTTTGTATCCCTGGATACAGCCGACCATCTGCTGATGAAAAATCCCGCCGACAGCCAATATGCCGCGCGGGTTATCAGCGCATGGGCCAGCCAATATATTGGTTGACTATGCTTTAGAGTCAGGCCCCCTTAATGTGGTTTGCTCAGCAAGAGAGGGTTTGATCGGGGCGCAGGAGATACCATGCAGAAATAGCGGAACTATTTCAACAAATGTGGCACGATCAGACAGCTTGAAAGATACAGTTGCTAGAACCAGCCTTCATAGGCCTTAATATCGGCGGCATAAAACTCCAAAAGTGCCCCTTCTGCGCTTGAGGGGTCTTTAAGCCGCCCTTTCCATGTTGACTGCATATCGTGAAGGCGGGGCAGCGCCATGCCCGTGATCTCAGAAAGGTGGGCAATCAGACCCCCTGTTTCCTGCACGCCGCCCACCCAATCAAACAGGCTCAGATCATCACCCACAAAACCAACAATCGGATCGGTATGATTGCGTACCGAAAGGAACGTGCGGCGATAGGCATGGAAGTGGTCAATAAACTCACTATAGTCTGGCTTGGTTTTCAAACCGTAATGCGTATCTTTGCCGCCCGTATCACGCACCAGATGCCCATATTTAATGATGTTGCCATTATAGTAAGACCGTATGCGCTCTAACGGCGAACGTACTAATAATATTTTTTTATAGTCGGCGAAAACGTCAGCCTTATCCAGCCTATTGATCAAGTTATATTGGAAACTTTCCTTGAGGACCTCTCCATGTTCTGAGACCCGCCCAGACAATATAGCAAAGGCATTTTGAATACTTGTGGAGCCACATTTTGGTATAGGAAAATAGGCCAGTTTATGGGCGGTTGAGGAAACAATATTGGAATACTCCATGCCTGATTGCACCAATTCCCAAAACCCTGGATACCAGGCCATAGGCACTATCCGACGGAGAATTTCAGTCGCCTCAACCTCTCGGTCGAAGAACACTAAAATCCTGGCTTTTAAGCGCCACAGCCGCACATGATCATACTCTCTTAAAGCAACATTCAGGAGTTCTAGCGCAGCCTCGGCTTGTTCATTCAAAAAAAGTTGCCGCGCTTTTTTTGTGATCTCATTTATTTTCGCAGATGCTTTTATAGCTTTTTTTGCCATCACTTAGCTTGCTCTGCCCCGGAAAAAATACCTTCCAGACACTCAAAAGGCAGTAGCACACTACCGTGACGGCCTGGGTGATCAACCACCGGTGCAAGCAGTGCCAAATCTGCCCATTTCGCCGGGAAATCCGTCGTGCCGGTTTTTACCATTGCGCGAAAACGCGCCGCGATATTATCCAACTCACCCGATGTTAGACCCATCACATGCTGGCCAACAATAGCCGCACTGGCTTGACCCAAAGCACAGGCTTTTACCTCTTGGCCAAAAGCAATAATTTCGCCACGCCTTATAATAGCGTCCATGCTGATACGGCTACCGCAAATACGGCTGGTTTTGGTCACGGTTATATCCGCGTCCACCAGCCTTTCGGTATAGGGAATACGGGTGGTCCAGCGCAGAATATCGGTATTATAAAGTTCGGTCATTGCGGTATCATTCTTAACAAAAAACTTGCTGATTATCTAAGCGTGATCCTGCGTCTTGCCAAGAGAAATCACATAAGCTTGACCGCACAAATAACGTGCGCCCCTTGTGAATTGCTTGAAAACCGACTAAATATGACCATATCAATCAAACAATCTTATAGGGTTGATATGCCGTTCCATGGCTTACCGGGCATACATCCGGATCAGTGTTGGAACATACTTTTTTAGGAGCAGTGAAGACTGTTGCGCTGCCATAGATGTAGCGACATTTGAAAGGAAATCCGAATGGATGCCGTACTTGATCGGATCAACCATGATCCCGAACTGAAGGTCATCCCGCAGGACGCCACAGATCATGCAGATGATCGCCCGACCCGGGCAGAGGCTGAAAAAGCGGTCCGCACCCTAATCCGGTGGGCGGGCGACGACCCCACAAGAGAAGGCTTGTTAGACACCCCAAAGCGGGTTGCCAAAGCCTATGAAGAATTTTTTGAGGGCTATCATAAGAACCCCAAGGAAATATTAGCCACAACTTTCGGTGAGGTGGCTGGATACGACGATATGGTTGTACTGCGCGGTATTCGCGTGGATAGCCACTGCGAGCACCATATGGTGCCGGTTACTGGTACCGCACATGTGGCTTATATGCCAAATGGCCGTGTTGTCGGCATCTCGAAACTGGCGCGTATTGTTGAGGTTTATGCCAAACGCCTGCAAACGCAGGAAACCATGACTGCCCAAATCGCGGACGCCATTGAGAAACATCTAGACGCCAAAGGTGTTGCTGTAGTTGTGGATGCCACGCATCAATGCATGAGCTGCCGGGGTGTGAAACACCATGATGTTTATACCATCACCCGCCAATTCCGAGGATGTTTCAAAGAGGCCGATCAAGAACGCCGCTTCTGGGACCTCGTTCGCGGCTAGAATGCCAACTACAGGAGTTAAATTTTATAAAAGCGAGGGCAGAAACATTTTTGCGGTGCGGAAAAATAGTTCTCGCTTTTATGCGCTGTCCCAGCCTGTTATCATGTTTGTATGTTGAAATGTTTCATATCCATCGTTTGTGCGTGTCTTGGGAGTTCCCTAATCTCCGGAACCACTGTGTTGGCTCAGCCACAAGACAAACATGAAACGGTTGAAGAAAAGTTCAACCGCATGCGGCCTAATGCGCGGCCCGATGATGTTGTCACCAGCTTTCACCGGCGTTCAGTAGATAGCAGCCTTTACCCGTGGCGGGCGATTGGGCGGGTAAATATTGGGGGGCGCGCCCACTGCAGCGGCAGCCTGATTGCTGAAAACATTGTGCTGACAGCGGCGCACTGCCTCTATTCCAAGCGAACAGGAAAAATGGTCCCGCCTGGGATCGTGCATTTTGTTGCCGGATATTCCAAGGGCGAACAAATAGGGCATTCCCTTGTCAGCCGCTATACAGTTGGCCCCCAATTTGACGGTCGATTAGGCGCAGCACCCGCCAACCTTCCATATGATTGGGCTCTCATGGTGCTAGAAGAAGCCATCGGAGCCGAACACGGATATCTTGACCTTCACGAAAATCTAAGGCCTCAGGACAACAAACCACGCATTAGGCCACGTATCGCGCTCGAATCATCCCATATTGTCACTGCCGGATACCCAGGCGACAGAGCACATGTTCTCTCCTTGGAAGAAGGCTGTGACGTTGAACGCACGGCCCACCGCGGGTTTATACTTGTTACCAGTTGCCTTGCCATTAAGGGCGATAGCGGCGGACCCATATTGCAAAAGCCGAACGATAAATGGGTTCTAATCGGCATTCAAACCGCTGCGACCACGGCTGGACGCAAGCATGCCGGGCTTGGAATTTCCGCCCTTGCCTTTAGGGATACTTTTGCCGCAATTGTTAAACAGCTTGCAAAAGAAGCCGCGCTGAACCAAGAGCCGGTAACCAGCGAATAATGCTTCACAAGGTCGGACGGCGCGTTATGCTCGCGCAAATAATAATTCAGAGAAACATGCCATGACCGCAATACAATTTGCCAACAGAAAAAGTCGGCATTCAGTTGAAACCGGGCTTGATTTTGCACCAAAATTTGATGCGCGCGGGCTTATTCCCGTTGTTACCACTTGCGCTGATACTGGCGGTGTTTTGATGCAAGCATGGATGAATGCGGAGGCCATCCAACGCACCATTCAGACTGGCGAAGCCCACTATTATTCCCGGTCACGGCAAGAACTTTGGCACAAAGGCGCAACCTCGGGCGAATTTCAACTGGTGAAAGATTTTCGCACAGACTGCGACCAAGATAGCCTATGGCTCGTGGTCGAGCAAAAAGGCGGAAAGTGCTGCCATGTTGGCCACACGAGCTGCTTTTATCGCCGTATCACTATGGATATCAAAGCCAGTGCCGATGGCCCAATACTGCTGAAAGACGTTTAGAAAAATCGGCTTGCCGGTATCTGCCGTTAGCCAGCTTCTTTAGTGATCTCAGCCATTGTCTCAAGCGGCGCTGCAATCAGAGCGGCATATTCGTTGATAGCTTTAGGTTTACCCAAATAATAGCCCTGAATTTCGTCGCAGCCTTCTACTCGCAGGATTGCATATTCGGCTTCTGTTTCAACACCTTCCGCGAGAATGGGGATATTCAAACCGTGGGCTAGGCCAATCATTCCGCGTACAATGCCTCGGCTTTGCTCTTGTGCCAGCATTGTACGCACAAAAGATCGGTCGATTTTAAGCTTGTCGAACGGAAACTGCTGCAAATAGCTAAGCGAAGAATATCCTGTGCCAAAATCATCCATCGCAAGCCTAATGCCATGTTTCTTTAACCTGCCCAATACCAGCGCCGCCCGGTCAATATCCGCGATCAGTACACCCTCAGTAATCTCAATTTCCAACCTTTCCGGATTCAATCCGTACCTCAACAGCGTATTTTCGATAAGATCAGGTAATGTCTTTTGCTGAAATTGCACAGGCGAAATGTTGATAGCAATTTTTAGTGGATTTTCCCAACTTGCAGCCTCGCGGCAGCATTCATCAATGATCCAGGCACCCAGCTCCAGTATTTGACCACTTTCTTCGGCAAGTGGTATAAATTCCGCAGGACCAATAGCCCCGCGCACAGGATGCGTCCAGCGTACCAGGCCTTCAAATCCAACAACACACTCCGTGCGAACGTGATATTGCGGCTGGTAAACCATACAAATTTCACCACGTTCAACAGCGCCTGCCAGATCATGTTTCAATTGACGACGAAGCAACTGGGCTTGGTCCAACGCTTGTTCATAAAACCGGAAACTGTTACCCGCCGTCATTTTAGCCTGCCTCATGGCGACTTCAGCCAGACCAAGCAAGCCTGAAGGCTCAAGAGTATCCATCGGCGTAACGGCAATACCAACGCTAATGGTTAAAAAGGTTTCCCGCCCATCAATCACAAAAGGTTGGTCCAACCTTTTAAGCAATCCCTCAACCAGCAATTCAGCGTTTTCTATGCGATCAATATTTTCCTGAATTATGCAAAATTGGTCAGCTCCGATGCGAGCGACTGTATCATGATCGTTAACACAGCGCTGTAGGCGCAGAGCAAATATTCGAAGTAGATGATCGCCTCCTTCCTGGCCAACGGTAGTATTCAACTCCTTGAAGCCATCTATATCAACATAGTGAAGCGCCAAATTACTGTCATTGGCGATCGCCGCCGGTACAGCGCGCAGCAAGCGGTCCATCATCAACTGTCGGTTAGCAAGTCCTGTCAGCACATCATAATTTGAAAGATAATTAATTTGTTGTTCAGCTGCACGTTTTTCACGCAGATCACGCACGACGGCTACCAATTGCCGTTCACCATTAACATCCGCCTGACGAAAGAAAATCTCGGTAGGAATTTCATCGCCCAGCGGCTGCAATAAAATGGCCTCTTCAAGGTGGGCCCTGGTTTCCGCCAAAGCGTTGATATTTTCTTCGCCTAAAAATTGTTGAAAGTACCGTGTGAAGGGATGCCCACGCAATTCAGGCATCTTTTTACCGCACAGCTCAAGAAAACTTTGATTGGCATTCACAATATGCCCACCAATATCCATAACAATGATACCTTCAAGGGCTGCATCTGCCAAACTTCTGAGGCGCACAGCCTCTATGGTTTTGGTGCGGGCCGCATCTCGGTCTACATAGGCCGTCGCCAAGCTGAATGCCAATAAAACCAACGCCACAACCGAAACCCCAACGACCAGAAACGCCTCACTTACCAAACTTTCAGGCATCAAAGCCGCGGGATCATATCGTACAATAACGCCTGCCATAGAGGTGAAATGCAGCCCGCAAATGGCCGCAGTCAACAGGCCTGCGGCCACACCGTGACGAACTACGTCTTGCGTTTTATTCATACCCACCAACGCCATAATGGAAAAGCCTATACCAAGGAACAAAGCTAAAATGATATAGTCCATATTGTGGCTTATGGTGCCCTGCACACGCATACCCTCCATGCCTAAAAAATGCATGCCCGCAATGCCTATACCTATAACCAATCCAGCAAAGGCGCGCGCTCTTTTGGTTCGGTGATAAGTTGCAAAATGGAACCCAAATCCTGGCACGATCATGGCTACCAGCAGCGAACCAATTGTGGGCAACAGGTCATATCGAACAGGCATACCAAGATCATAGGCAAGCATCCCCACAAAATGCGTAGCCCAAATACCACTGCCAATAGTGAAGGCCGTCAAAACAACCCATTTGCTGCGAATTCTTTCGGGCGCGCGGCGCGCGCGCTCTTGCATGGACACCGCTGTAAGGGCCGAAAAAATACAAATTAATGTCGCCAGCATCACCAGCCGGTAATCATGCTCAAAAATGATGCAGCTATAAATTTGCTCAATCACTGCGATATTCGATCCCAAAAAGGTTCAGCCACTACTCAACGTTATCATTATAGCAGAAGACTTTACGCAGGGTTAATATCGACTTTTTCATCTTCTGGAAAATAAACATGTCCGGTCAAGCGGCGCTTTTATGCGTTCGGACCGCTTCAAAAGGGCGCACACCTAACCCACCAATTCATATTGGCCAAAGTAACAATTGCTATCCGAAAGAATTCCCTTACCTTCACGGTATGAACGTGCACTTTTCTGCTGGAATTATGCCTGTAAAATCGGTCTGTTAACATGCTGCAAGAACTATATATTTGGTCCCTGTCGAATGCCGTGGCCGGTGCGAGGTCAGCCGGTTTGGTATATGAAGTGGCCGCCATCGCAGGCCGCCACCGCCGAAACCATGATAGTTGGCGACCTCATCTGGAGCATGTCAAAAACATCATTTCTGCCACGCTTTGCCATGCAGAAAAAAGCAAACCCGTTTTGTTGCTTGGCGCAGGACTTGGGCTGGACATACCCTTTGCTGCGCTGAATGCCCACCCCGCTGGCGCCATATTGGTTGACGCTGTAGAGACACCGCAAATGCGGGCGCACATCAGGCACAATAAAAACCTAACGTTAGAGTGCGCTGACATAACCGGTTTTCTCGCACCTTTTTGGCAAAGCAAAACCGGCGATGAATTGTCACCGCCCTTGATTGCCCCCATTTTACACCATGATTGCGGTTTGGTCATCAGTTGCAACATATTAAGCCAATTGCCACTCTGTTTCGCAAATAGCCCACCAAACGGAGACACCGAAATCCGTATCACGGATGCCGTCCAGCAAGCACACATGCGCGCGCTCGAAGCCTTCAAGTGCCCGGTTTTACTGATAACAGACTATGAACGCATTGAAACCACCGAGGGCACGAAAAAAACTGTCCTTACCGTGCCGCCGCACCTGTTGCCCGGTGACGCCAACGAAGAGTGGATGTGGGACATTTCACCCCTCGGCGAAGCCCAGGATGGCTCCAGAGCAATGCTAAAGGTCGGCGCTTGGCTATTCGGCTGCTAGTGCAGCATCCGCCTGATGCCACCCTGTCCAGCCCGGCCCCCGCACCACTTTTCCTGGCAGCGCACCTGTGTGGATGCCCTCTCTGATCACATGGGCACCATTCACAAACACATGCTCAACACCTGTGGCCAAAGCGTGCGGGGCTTCAAAAGTGGCATGATCTTGCACTGTTGCCGGGTTAAAGACCACAATATCGGCATAATTGCCAACCTCCAAGCTGCCGCGTTCGCGTATTTTAAGGTTGGTGGCGGGCAAATGCGTTAACTTTCGAATAGCTTCTTCCATCGGCATCAATTTTTCATCACGAACAAAATTACCCAGAACCCGCACAAAGTTTCCGTAAGCGCGCGGATGAGGATTGCCAAAAGGCTTGTCAAGAATGGGATCAAGAGCCGCTGAATCCGAGCCAAAAGAAAGCCACGGTAGCACCGCCTGTTTGTGCATGTTTTCCTTCGACATCAAGAAATAGATCGTGCCAACCCGGCTGCCGTCTTCAATCACCAGATCCATCACCACGTCTTCGGGGTCTTGCCCACGCTCCACTGCAATTGCCGACAGACGCTTTCCAACCAAAGACCGCAATGCTGGATTTTTGAAACCACTAAGCAATACGCCGTCATAACCTGCCGCCAACATCAGGTTTTCCCAATCATCGCTCGGGGTTTGCATTTCTTTTTTCACCCGCGCACGGATTTTGGGGTCCTTCAGCCGCGCTACCCAAGCGTCATAGCCGCCTTCTTGCACCCAAGGCGGCATTGCGGCATCAAGACCTGTAGCGCCTGCTTGGTATGTATACATATCGGCAGTGATCTTCAGTCCCTCAGCGCGCACCGCCTCAATGCGGGCAATTGCTTGGTCCATCTTATGCCAGTTTTCCTTGCCGCTGGCCTTCAGATGATAAACTTCCGCCGCCACACCGCCTTCGCGCGCGATGGTAATCAGTTCTTCTAGCGCCTCCAAAAGGCGGTTCCCTTCGCTGCGCATATGGGAAATATACATGCCGTCATATTCGCCCACCACTTTCGCCAGCTCAACCAGCTCATCAGTTTTGGAATAAAAAGCCGGCGCATAAATCAGCGAACTACCAAGCCCTAGTGCGCCCTCTTCCATTGCCGTGCGCACTTCGGCTTTCATGGCAACAAGCTCAGTGTCTGTCGGGGCGCGGTTTTCTTCGCCGATCTGGTTCGCCCGCACCGTTGTGGCACCAACAAATGAAGCCACATTCGGTGACACGCCTTTTGTCTCCAGATGCTCCAGATATTCACTCAGGCTTGTCCAGGTCACGTCGTTGCTTTGGTCACGGAAAAGGTCTTCCGACCATTGTTTTTTGCCCGCTTCATCCAAAGGCCCCATTGATACACCTTCGCCGAATATTTCCAGCGTCACGCCCTGTTTCAGGTCTGAAAGTCCGCGCCCATCATGCAGCAAGCTGGTCACGCTCCAGGACAGCATATTAATGAAACCGGGGCTAACGGCCTTACCTGTTACATCAATCACCGTATCTGCATCTGCCGCTTTAAGGTCTCCAATTTTGGCGATCCTGTCGCCAACGATGCCGACATCGGCAACATAGGGGGCACCGCCAAAACCATCGTAAACCATACCGCCGCTGATGATTGTATTATAATGTTCACGGGGTTGAGGGTCATCCGAGCATGCCCCAACGAGCAACAAAGTTAAGACCGCAATCACTGATGAAATATGCCTAACCATAACATCCCCCTTTTGAAATACTCTTTCCGAAAGATTGAAACAGCAACTTGGATATAATGCAAGCGGGGCATCATATTTTCTCTATGAAGCCGATCCGCGTTATCCTATATAAAACAGCTACAGGGGGAGCCAGCCACCAAATGTCAGAAGCCGTCATTGATGCAGTTGAAGTCTTTTTAGGCCAGCCGACAAGTACGCCTTCGCAGGAAACTCTGCTGTCCGCTTTTCAGAAGCAAGAAGCCTTGCACGATGGTACTGCGGTACACCGCCCGCCGTACAGTAAATGGCGTCAGCACCTTGGCAAAGAGCGCCGCGAAAGCCTAGCGGCCCATATGGGGCCGCAAGCCAAAGATACGGCTATGGATGCACAAACCATGATCCTACGGCTGGCAGTGCTCATGCGGGTGAAAAGTTCAGTTGATCCCAGTCTGAATGAAATCGCGCAACACCTGCTGACCGCCGACCTGTCAGGCATCTCCGAGGATTTGCTTTTTGAGGCCTGCAACATCTTGCAAGCGATCAAGGCCTGGAAATCACTGGCTCATGTGGCACAGTGCGCCTTGATCAATACTACAAAAAGGGCTGAGACTTCACCGCGCACCAATATACTGGCCGATTTTTATGTGCTTGCAAATTACAAGCTCTTGCTGCCGCTTTTCAAGGCTAATACACTGTCAGAAATCGAACAAAAGGGTTTTGCTATCAAGATTGATGCGCTTTCGCCCTATTTGAACAATGCCAGCAAGAACATGCTTTTCTACCGGGCTATCATTGCCAATCTTGGGCGTGATCTGGATACCGCCGTTTCCTTTGTGCTGGCAGCCCAACAGGCTGAGGGGCGGATGATTGGCCTTTTTCAGCGTTTAGAGAGCTTCACCGCGCCCGCCACACTGACGGTAGGCCCTAGCGAGACTTACAAGAGCCTACTTGATACTACATGCCATCATTACCGTCACAAGCCCGGCGACAGTCCAGTTTTGCTGGTGTCCAGCAACGATGATTATTTTGCCCGTTACCACGACAAATTAATCGAATCTTTTGCCTATTGGAACCCCGCTGCCATCCTTCATATCCACTGTGTCAATTTCGAGCCTGCCGAGAAAATACTGGACGCGCTGGAGATCACGCATGGGATCAAGATCAATTATAGTGTCGATATGCAAACACTGCTGATGCCTGGCTCGCAAAATTTTGGTGGCTACTGTGCCGGGGTGCGCTATATTTTTCTGCCCGAGTATCTAACCACATACAGCCGCATTGCGGTGACAGACATAGACGGGCTTATCAGACGGCCGCTGGCCAAGCTGTGGCAAGATAACAAGGATGCAATCTTGCTCACGTCCAAATATATGAAAAGCGAGTGGCAGTCCGCTCGGTTGCTGTGGGAAATGATAGCCGCCGGTTCTTTTGGCATTACCAACAGCCCCGAGAACCAAGAATTCGCTGGCTATCTTTCCACCTATCTGTGTGATCAAATCGCCGCATGCGAAGCCCGCGGCCTGAAACTGTTTTGCACTGATCAGATCGGCTTGCTGCTGGCCTATATGCGGTGCCGTGAAACCTGTGAATTCACCAGCTGTGATGATCTTTATATGCAAAGCGGTGATTGGCGCTTTGGCCGTGGTGACGCCAAAACTAAACTACAAAATTCCCGGGATTACCGGAAGTAATATCCTGTTGAATTTCTATTCACAATATTGAGACTCGCCCCTACCCCTCGCCACGGCTATAGTGATTTTATTAAAAAGAGGACACCATCATGGGCACACTCGAAATCATTCAAATACCGGTCCTTCAGGACAATTATCTATACCTGATCCACGAGCCGGTTTCAGGCGAAACAGCGATTGTCGACCCTGCTGTAGATGCGCCCGTGATTGTAGAGCTGGAAAAGCGCGGTTGGCGGCTAACGCATATTCTTAACACCCATCATCATATGGACCATACCGGTGCTAATTTGGCTCTCAAGGAACGGTACGGCGTAAAAATAATTGGCCCGGCTGAGGACAAAGCCCGCATCCCCGGCATCGATATATGTGTAAGCGAGAGCGACCAGATCTCGCTCGGCGACGTGACAGCGGATGTCTATTTTGTGCCCGGCCATACCCGTGGCCATATCGCCTATCATTTCAGCGATGACGAAGCCCTGTTTTGCGGTGATACGCTATTTTCTATGGGCTGTGGGCGACTGTTCGAGGGCACACCCACCCAGATGTGGAACAGCCTGTCAAAGCTGATGGCCTTGCCCGATACCACTCGGGTTTTCTGCGCCCACGAATATACCACATCGAACGGCAATTTTGCGCTGTCCGTTGAACCCAGGAACGCGGCGCTGATTGCCCGTATGGCCGAAGTAAAAGCGCTGCGGGCAAAAGACCAGCCAACTGTGCCGACGACCTTGGCAGCGGAAAAAGAGACCAACCCGTTTCTGCGCCCCATGAGCCCGGAAATTCAGGCTATGGTGGGGCTAACGGGCGCACCGCTGGCGGACGTATTCGCCGAAGTGCGCCGCCGGAAAGACAGTTTTTGAACAATAGCTACGCAGGGGGATAAAATGAAGGGCATAAGTTTAGGAGTGATGATGGCAGCGGCTGTAACTGTAACGGCAATTGCGGATGATGATCCGTATCTGTGGCTTGAAGAAGTAGAAGGCGGAAAAGCGCTGGAATGGGTACATACCAAGAATGAACATTCGCTGGGTCTACTGAAATCAGACCCCCGATTTGAGAGTCTGAAAACCAGTGCGCTCAAGGATTATAACGCGTCGGATAAAATCGCTTACGGCAAATTAATGGGCGGGACGGTTCATAATTTCTGGCAAGACAGTACTAATGTGCGCGGGTTATGGCGGCGTGCGTCTGGTAAATCTTATGCTTCATCCGAACCCAAATGGGTCGATATTCTCGACATAGACAAACTTGCCAAGGAGGAAGGCGAAAACTGGGTCTATAAAGGCCGCGATTGCCTGCCACCCGATTTCGGCACCTGCCTTATTGAACTTTCACGCGGCGGCGGCGATGCTGTTGTTGTGCGTGAATTCGATGCGGTAATGAAACGGTTTACCGGCAGCTTTAATACCCCTGAAGCCAAACAAACCATGACCTGGATCAATCGGGACACTGTATTGCTTGCCACCGATTTTGGCGAAGGCTCGATGACGGATAGCGGCTATGCTAAAAGGGTAAAGATCTGGAAGCGCGGCCAGCCAATGGAAACGGCGCGTATGCTGCACGAGGGCAAACAGACCGATGTTGGCAGCTTCCCCTTTTCCAGCCACCGGCCTGATGGCAATTATGTGGGTATCGTTCGCTCACCCGACTTTTTCACCCAAGTCCTTTATATTATGGAAGGCGGCCCAGACGTTGAAGAAATGCGCGAACTAAATTTGCCGCGCACAATCAATTTTCAGGGCATATATGGGCATGACATTATCCTGCAATTGCGGGCTGATTGGGATATTGGTGGCAAGTCCGTGAAATCTGGTTCGCTGATTTCTGTCAATATTAGGGATGCTATGGGCAACCTTTCTGCCAACCATCTGAGGATTATTTATACGCCGGCTGAAAACGCCTCAATCGATAATGTCAGCGTTGGCATGGACCGCATTTTCATCAGTTTGCTGGAAGACGTGAAAGGCAAATTACTCGCGGCTACGCCTTCGGCTGGCAACTGGAATGTGGCGGAAATAGCCATGCCCGGAAACGGAAACCTGACAATCGTAAGTGCTGATGAATGGTCTGATACCGCGCATGTTAATTTCGAAAGTTTCCTGCAGCCTGATACACTTTACAGCGTAATACGCGGCGGCACGCCAGACAAACTGCGCTCATTGCCCGCACGCTTTGATGCAAGCGGCCTTGTAACCGAGCAAATATTTGCCACCAGTAAAGACGGCACCAAAGTGCCTTATTTTGTGGTGCGCGGGGCCAATACCAAGATGGACGGCAAAACCCCCACTATACTGTATGGCTACGGTGGTTTCGAAATCTCGCTGGCACCCAGCTATATGCAAGGATTTAACAAGCTGTGGATTGAAAGCGGCGGCGCTTATGTGCTGGCCAATATCAGGGGCGGCGGCGAATACGGCCCTGCGTGGCACCAGGCGGCCTTGAAGGAAAATCGTCAGCGCGCATACGATGATTTCATTTCTGTCGCTGAAGGCCTGATTGAAAGCGGCATGACCAGCCCGGGGCATTTGGGCATCAGGGGCGGCTCGAACGGCGGCTTATTGATGGGCGTGATGTTTACCCAGCGGCCTGACCTGTTCAAAGCCGTAATTTGTGCTGTGCCACTGTTGGATATGATGCGCTATCATACACTGCTAGCGGGCGCGTCGTGGATGGGCGAATACGGCAACCCGGATGTGCCAGCTGAGCGCGATTATATCCTCAAATACTCGCCCTACCAGAACCTGAAAGCGGATACCAGTTACCCCGAGGTATTTTTCTATACCAGCACTAAAGATGACCGCGTTCACCCCGGCCACGCCCGCAAAATGGCCGCAAAAATGACAGCAATGGGCAAACCGGTGATCTATTATGAAAATACCGAAGGTGGCCACTCCGCCGCCGCCAACCTAAAACAACGCGCCTTCACCGATGCCCTTCAGGCGGTCTATGCGCTGAAGAAGTTAAGCGACTAAAACACTTTTGGGCATGCTATTGCTGCGTGCCCAATGTCCGATACCCAATGGAAAGCGCGCTTCGCGAGACCCGCATTGATGGCTCGTGGCTGAGAGGAATGCATATGTTATGTATAAATGGCTGGTGGAATAGGTCTTTGGTTTATTCTGTCGACTTTCTCAATTTTTGTGATGTATTTGAATAAGTAAAACTCTACTGTCTACTTGGGCATATTTCAGGGAGGGTCACAATGTTTAAAAAATCTATCGCAACTTGCGCGCTGATCGCAGCAGCCACATTCCCGCTGGCAGCCGGTGATACAGCATCCCAGCCGATCAAAGCCGCGAACAGCTTTGCGCAGATGGACAAACCATTTGCCGTTCGGCCAAACCATACGTTTTCAATCGTCGCTCGGGATCCGAAAACTGGAGAATTCGGTGTGGCCGTGCAAACCCACTGGTTTAACGTGGGCACCAGCGTTGCCTGGTTAAAACCCGGCGTCGGCGCTGTAGCGACCCAGTCATTCACCGAGCGCAGTTACGGCCCCTTGGGGCTTGAACTGATGGCCGCAGGAAAATCCGCTGATCAGGCGCTCAAGGCTTTACTCGCTGCTGATGAGCATACCGATGTGCGCCAGGTGGGCATGGTGGATGCCAATGGCAAAACCGCTGTTCACACGGGCGAGCATGCGATTGTTGAACACTGCAACTTTGCAGGCGACGGCTTCACTGTGCAGGCGAACCTGATGCTGAATGGCACCGTGTGCGATGCTATGATCAAAGCCTACACCGGCACCAAGGGTGATTTGGCTGAGCGAATGATGAGCGCGCTGGAAGCCGCTCAAGGCGAAGGCGGCGATATTCGCGGCAAGCAGTCCTCAGCGCTGATCGTAGTGTCTGGTGATGCGTCAAAAGAGCGCTGGAACGGTACGAATTTTGATTTGCGCGTTGATGACAATATCGACCCTATCAAAGAAATGCGGCGGCTGCTTACAGTGGCACGCGGCTATAAAGCCATGCAAGCGGGTGATGATTATTGGACTGAAGGCAAGGTTAAGGAAGCGTTGGCCAGTTACAGCAAAGCCGAAGAAATGATGCCCGACAGCCACGAAGCGGTTTTCTGGCACGCAGCAACATTGGCCGCGGGCGGTTATGTGGACGAAAGCCTGCCATTGTTTGCCAAAGCCTATAAAATGTGGCCAGATTGGCGCAAGCTAGTACCGCGCCTGCCAGCCTCGGGCCTCTTACCCGACGATCCCGTCCTATTGAAAAAAATTCTAAACGCAAAATAACGCAATAACGAGGACATACATATGATCAAAAAGTTCATTGCGGGCACCGCGCTCGCCGCCATCATGCTCAGTGCGCCTTCAAGCGCGGTAGACAGAGACGCGCCGCACAATAAATTGGCGTTCGAAATATATAAAACCGCCGTTGAGATGCGTACTGCCCAAGGACAGAGCCTTGTGCCCAAACTGGCGCGTTATATGGCTGGTAAATTTGCAGAGGGCGGCTTTGCCAAAGATGACATCCATGTACTGGAGGTCGGCAAAACAGCGGCTCTGGTAGTGCGCTACAGGGGCGACGGTTCATCAGGCAAAAAACCGATCAGCATTTCAGCCCATATGGATGTGGTGGATGCGCTGGCCAGTGACTGGGTGCGTGACCCTTTCACGCTAATCGAAGAAGACGGCTATTTCTTCGGACGCGGCACAAGCGATGATAAAGCAGGCATGACAGCGGTTGCCGCAAACTTCCTTAGGCTTAAGGCCGAAGGTTGGGTGCCAAGCCGGGACCTGATAATCGCTTTTTCCGGTGATGAAGAAACCGGCATGCTCTCGACCCGCGCTCTGGTGAATGAGTTTCGTTCGCTTACCGATAGCGAATTTGTGCTAAACGCCGATGCGGGCGGCGGCCGATTGGCAGAAGATGGCAGCGCACCGGCGGGCTACGGCATGCAGGCAGCGGAGAAAACCTATGTAGATTTTGAGCTAACCGTGCGTAACCCCGGCGGCCATTCAAGCCGCCCGCGCGAGGACAATGCGATTTATGATCTCGCGACTGCGCTTAAAAATATTCAGGCCTACAAATTTCCGGTGATGCACAGCGAATTAACCCGCGCCTATTTCAAAGGTACTGGCAAAAAAACACCGGGCGACTTAGGAAAAGCCATGCGCCAGTTCGCGGCTGACCCAAACGACAAATGGGCTATTGGTATTTTGCGGGCTGACAGCAACACGGTAGGCACCACCGGCACCACGTGTGTCGCTACCATGCTACGCGGCGGTCACGCGCCAAATGCCATGCCGCAGTCTGCCACGGCAAACGTGAACTGCCGCATTTTTCCGGGTGTTGGTGTTGAAGCAACCATGAACAAGCTTAAGGAAGTTGTGGCAAACGATGCGGTTGAGTTTGAAATTATAACCGACCCAACGGAAACAGATGCCTCCCCTTTGCGAGCGGACGTTTTGGCCGCAGTACGTAAAGCCATTGATACCCGCTATCCGGGTCTGGAAATTATTCCTGCTATGTCGTCCGGCGGTACCGACGGCATGCATTTCCGCGCAGCAGGCATTCCTAGCTACGGCGTAAACGGCATTTATATGAAGGGCAGCGACAGTTTCGCCCACGGGCTGAACGAACGCATGCCTGTTGAGAGTTTTTTCTCAAACGTTGAGCACTGGTATGTGCTGCTGAAAGAAATCGCGGGCTGAAGTCTCCAACAATAAAGTTTGGTATGGGGCAGCAAGTATGAAACTTGCTGCCCTTTTCTCTTGGGAGAGAAAATTAAGAAGGCTGCTGCCTTAGGGTCAGAACTTTGGGCCGCGAGCAAACATGCGGCGCAGTGCGGCACACTCGGCGGTAGCGTTTGACGGTGAAATCAGGTTTTGGGTTCCAAACCAGCCCATAATCATCAGCATAACGATGAACTGACTATTTTCCGATCCCTTGGTCAGATGCGAAACTGCGATCATCATCGCGGCCCATATGACGGCGTTCGCGATTAGCTTTTTACTTGTTTTTCTATCTGTCATTGTCGTGTCCTCTTTTGTTTTTAAACAGGGTATTGTCGTTTCGTTTTCAAGCCTCGCTAGTGCTCAGCCAGGGAAAATATATCCTCCACCGGCACACCAAAATGACGTGCAATTTTCAGAGAAATCACCGTGGAGGGTACAAATTTACCAACCTCGATCGTGCTGATTGTTTTTCGCGATACGCCGATAATATCAGCCAGCGCGCCTTGGCTTAGCCGGTGTTCCGCCCGGTAAACCCGGATACGGTTATCAAGTGGGCCGCTCATGTGCCTTGCCCCTGATCCTGCGTCGGCTCGTTCGCAGCTTCGGGCTCGGGCTCGTCGTCAAACTCGTCATCTATTTCGTCGTTCCCGTCGCGGCTTAGAATGAAAAAACTGATCCCGAGCGCACCGAGCAACACAGCGATCGCCGACTGAATGAAAAATTCCGGCGGCAAATGCCTCAACATTCCGCCGCTCATCGGTTCTATAAGCACCAGAAATATAAAGCCTGCGGCAAAACCGTTGCCCGCTGACTTGCCGTAAGTTTCCGCGATATAGCCTGCTGGTGCACTATGCTTGGTGCCGCTACGAATTATTTTCATCATCATTTTGATAAACATCGGCAAAACAATAAGGGCCGCTAGCAAGCCAAGAGGATCCTTCACCATCAGTAAAAAATCGCGGGCCGAGCCCTCGACCAAATGGCTAAACGCGCCTGAACCATATGACGACGCCATAATCGTAACCGCGAGCGCAATGCGCTTCAAAAACCGATCAACAAATTGTGGCATGGTCTCGTTCTTGTTCCCAAACATTCTTTTTATCCTTATACTTATTGTGTACCTTAAACACCCTTTATGATACCGTAAGGTTACAATATGGTATACAAAGATCCCTTGTCAAGAGTTTGCCAAAAAATATGCAGGGGTTGGTTTATCCCGCCTCAGGCAGTTGCCAGTCTATCGGAGTTTTGCCATGCGCCACCAAATAGTCATTCGCTTTTGAGAAATGCTTGCAGCCGAAAAAGCCCCGGTAAGCGGAAAGAGGCGAGGGGTGCGGGCCTGCCAGCACCAAATGTTTGCTGCGGTCAATCTTGGTACCCTTCTTTTGCGCGTAACTGCCCCACAGCATGAACACAAGGCCTTCGTGCTCGTGGTTTAATACTTCAATGATTTTGTCCGTAAAAATTTCCCACCCCTTACCCTGATGAGACGCGGCACAATGCGCACGCACGCTAAGAACAGCATTTAACAGCAAAACACCCTGGTCCGCCCACGACATCAAATACCCATGGCCGGGCTGGATAATACCCAGGTCATCGCCCATTTCCTTATATATATTGGTCAGTGAGGGCGGTATTTTTACACCGGGTTTCACCGAAAAACTGAGCCCGTGCGCCTGTCCACCGCCGTGGTAAGGGTCCTGCCCCAGTATCACCACCTTCACTTTATCAACCGGCGTATGGTCAAGCGCAGCAAAATAATGGCTGCCATGAGGAAAAATGGTTTTCCCGGCACCAAGCTCGGCGCGCAAAAAAGCCTTTAGCCCCTGCATATAGTCTTTGGAGAATTCAGGCCCCAGTCGGGCTTTCCAGCTTTCTTCCAGTCTAATGTCGTCTTCCATCCGCCTGAAGCCCCTTATAAATGCTAGCTGCTGCTCTTCTTGACACGAAATTAGGGTCCGCGCCAAGCTTCGATCCAGCTTTCAGTTACTGCGCATAGAGGCCCCGGGAAATTGCTATTTTTGCAACCGTCCTTTTGCCAAGTCCATTGAATTTGAATTTCGGCTTTCAACAATATGGCTGGACCGGTATATTGGCTATACTACGAATATAATTCTATTTATGCATTTTCTATCTCAATATAATGGAAAAAAAATCTACTCTGTAGCACAATTTCTTCTCGTTTGTTCTGTAACTAGTCAACTCCTACCTATGGCATTGTCGGATGGTTCTGTCTGCGCTGAATACAGCAATCCCCGGCGACGATAAAAAAGGAGAGTTGGACATGGCAAGCATCCCCGTTTTTTTAACGGCTGAAAAGCATCACATTTTGATTGTGGGCGCAAGCGTTGCTGCCATGGCCAAGGCTGCCCTATTCCTGGAAACTGGCGCCCGGATTACCATAGTCGCGCCCGGCGCTCAGGCAGCGCTTGCGGATGCTGGCCTCAGCGCCGATATCACCGGCAGCAATATTATTTTGGCGCACGACCGGCCCTTTAGAGAAGATGATCTATCCCACAAAACACTGGTTTATATAGCAACAGACGACGAGCTAACCGAAGAACGTGTGCTGCGGTTGGCAAATACCCGCAAACTTCCCGTGAATGTAGTTGATACGCCGTCAAAAAGCACCTTCACCACCCCGGCCCAGTTTTCGCGTGGGCCGTTGCAGGTTGCTTTTTCCTCAGGTGGTGCTGCCCCTGTTTTTGTGCGCCGGTTAAGAAGCAGTTTGGAGCGCATTACTCCGCCCTCGCTGGGTGTGCTTGCTGCGGTCGCAGGCGAAGTGCGCACAAGGGTTAAATCCCTGATCCCCGACGCCACTCGTCGCCGCCTGTTTTGGGACCGCCTTTATGATAACGCTGGCACCTATGCTGATCTGGGCCAGGACGAAGTTAAAGACCTGATCATCAAGGCCGCAAAAAATCATAAGATTGGCCCCACGGCTGGCCAAGTCCAGATTGTGGGGGCTGGGCCCGGCGATCCTGATCTATTGACCATCAAAGCCCACAGAGCCCTGCAACAGGCCGATATCATTGTTTATGACCAACTGGTGAGCCGCGATGTGATTGCGCTGGCACGCCGCGATGCTGAATTGGTGTTTGTTGGCAAGTTTGAAGGCAACCACGGCGTTGGCCAAGACGGCATCAATAAAATTATCGTAAACGGCGCTTTGGCAGGCAAACGTGTTGTCCGCCTCAAGGGCGGCGATCCCCTGTTATTTGCCCGCGCTGGCGAAGAATTGCAGGCGCTGCGCCGCTACGGCATTCACACAGAAATTATCCCCGGCATAAGCGCATTTCAGGGCATTGCGGCATCAGCCCAGATTCCGATGACTGACCGCGAACATTCCAATTCACTGACGCTGGTAACCGGCCACCTGAAGGACGGCGCTTTCAAAGATTGGGCACGCCTTTCCGGTGAAGGCCAAACATTGGCTGTTTATATGGGTGTCAGAAATGCCCCTAAAATTTCCGCTGGGTTGATCACAGAAGGTCTGCCGGGATCAACGCCTGTTGCAGTTGTTGAAAATGGCACCCGCGCGAATGAGCGTCGCTTTTACGGCTCAATCGCAAGCCTACCTGAATTGGTTGCCAAAAATGCTGTCAAAAGCCCCGCGCTTCTGATCATCGGTGACGTGGTTAAGAATGCCGCTGATCTTGCAAACACTGAATATGATGCGCTGCTTCAAGCAGCAACTGCTTAACAAAGGTTTTACCCATGGCTAAAAAAATCAACGGTCCACAGATGGTCCTCGCCAACCGGTTGGATGACGGGCGCGCTGTATTTTTAACCCGCAGCGGTAGCTGGAGCCCAGACACAGCGCTTGCCGCTTACGGCGAAGATGCCGCGCTTGATGCCTTGCTGGCTGAGGCCGCGAAAAGTGCAGGAGAAAACCTGGTGGTTGATCCAGAAGCCATCGGCGCCATTCTAAAAAACGGCGTTGCCCACCCCGCCCATATCAAACACATAATGCAGGCCAAGGGCCCAAGTGTGCGAGCTGATCTTGGCTATCAGGCCGGCTTCGACTGGGAGACAAAATAATGTACGCATACGACACCTATGACCGCACGATGGTAGATATCCGCGTCGCCGAATTCCGCGATCAGGTTGAACGCCGCGTCAAAGGCGAGCTCTCAGAAGAAGAGTTTCGCCCAATCCGGCTGATGAATGGGCTGTATTTGCAACTGCATGCCTATATGCTGCGCGTGGCTGTTCCCTACGGCACTATGTCGGGTGATCAGATGCGCAAACTTGCCCACATTGCGCGCAAGTATGACAAAGGCTACGGCCATTTCACCACGCGGCAAAACATCCAGTTCAACTGGCCAAAGCTTTCAGAAACGCCAGATATTTTGGCCGAACTGGCCAACGTGGAGATGCATGCCATCCAAACATCTGGCAATTGCATCAGAAACGTCACCAGTGACCAATTTGCAGGCGCTACCGCTGACGAAGTTGCCGACCCCCGGCCCTACGCTGAGTTACTGCGTCAATGGTCAAGCTTTCACCCGGAATTTTCCTTCCTGCCGCGCAAATTCAAATTTGCCATCACTGGCGCTGCCACCGACCGGGCCGCTGTGAAGTGGCACGATATTGGCCTGATCGTGAAAAAAAATGAAAAAGGCGAGATCGGCTTTGAGGTTTTGGTTGGCGGCGGCATGGGCCGCACCCCCGTGATTGGCAAAACCATTCGCGAATTTTTACCGGAAAAGGATTTCCTCAGTTACATGGAAGCGATCTTGCGCGTTTATAACGAACAGGGCCGCCGCGATAATAAATATAAAGCCCGCATCAAAATCCTGGTAGAGGCCATGGGTGCAGACGAATATGCCCGCCAAACTGAAGCCGAGTGGGAAAAGATTAAAAATACGAGCATTGATGTGCCCGCTGAGGAAGTGGCACGTATCAAGGCGTTTTTCATACCGCCACCGCTGGAAGTTTTGCCCAGCCAAGTGCAGTCTGTTGATGATTTTGCCAAAAAGAATTTTCTATTTTCTGCTTGGTTAAAAAATAATACCAATGCTCATAAGGTCTCCGGCCATGTGAATGTAACCATCAGCCTGAAACCACACGGCGGCATACCCGGCGATGCAACGGCTGAACAGATGGACCTTGTTGCTGCGCTTGCAGACGAATATAGCCAATCGGAAATTCGTGTCAGCCATGAGCAAAACCTGATCCTGCCGCATGTAGCGCTTAATGATTTGCCCACGATTTGGGCTGATCTGGATGAGGCTGGCCTTGGCACCGCCAATGTTGGCCTGTTAACCGATATGATCGTATGCCCCGGGCTTGATTACTGTGCACTGGCGAACGCGCGCTCGATCCCTATTGCACAGGCCATTACCCGGCGCTTTGACGATATGAAGCGTTTGCAGGATATCGGGCCTTTGAAGGTCAAAATGTCGGGCTGCATCAATTCGTGCGGGCACCACCATGCGGGCCATATCGGCATCCTGGGCGTGGACCGCAAAGGCGAAGAAATGTACCAGATTTTGCTGGGTGGTTCGGGCGCAGAAGACGCCTCAAAGGCAGGCATCCTAGGGCCCGGATTTGATGAGCATGGCATTGTCGACGCGCTTGAAAAAGTTGTCGCGGTATATCTGGGCGAACGCCTTGAAGGTGAAGAATTCCTATCAACCTACCGGCGCATCGGCGCACAAGTTTTTAAGGAGGCGGTCTATGACGCTGCTTAGTCTTACAGGTATTGAAGCTGGAAACTGGATCAATTTAGCCGATGGCGAAACGCCGCAAGAAGGTGCGTCTGTGCTTGTGCCACTTGAGCGCCTTGTGGCCGGGGCAAGTGTGCTTTCCGTGATCGCCGGATCACTCGGGGCCTTGGTGCCCACCAGCACCGCTTACAGCGAGCTTGCTGATATTGTTGATAAGCTTGCTTTTGTGGTGATTGAATTTCCGGTCTTCGGCGATGGGCGTGGTTTTTCTCTGGCCGTGCGCCTGAGAAAAGATTTTGGCTTCAAAGGAGAAATCCGTGCCACTGGCCCAGTAACTCCTGATCAGGCATTGTTTCTGCTGCGCTCAGGCTTTGACACAGTAGATATTATTAACGAAAACCGCATCGGCGCCTTTGAAACCGCGCTTTCACGTTATAAAGATTTTTACCAAAGCGATTACACCGGTTCTACATCTATTGCCCACGGTCGCGGTGCAAAATCGGTCCAGAGGATCGCATCGTGACAGCACAGCCCGCACTCAAAGAAGTGGGCTATTTTGATGCGCTCAGTTCAGTTGGCTATCTCGATAGCCGGTATGCCGAAAGCAGCCCGAGCCAAGTGATTGACGGCGCGCTGAAATATTTTGGCAGACGGTTTGCGCTGGTTTCTTCGTTTGGCGCAGAATCTGCTGTGCTTTTGCACATGGCCGCTAGCGTTTCCAAAGATATTCCTGTGTTATTTTTGGACACAGGAAAATTGTTTGGCGAAACAAAACGCTACCGCGATCATTTGGTTGCTGACTTGGGACTTACGGATGTTCGTTCCATATCGCCCGATCAAAATGATCTCTCTGCCAATGACCCCAAAGGGGCGCTGTGGGTAAACAACACCAATAAATGCTGCTTTATCCGCAAGGTCAGACCGCTTGAACAAGTGCTGGAGGGTTTTGAAGGCTGGGCCTCTGGTCGTAAGCGCTTTCAAGGCGGCGTGCGATCCTTATTGCCCCATTTTGAAGCTTCTGATGGCCGGGTCAAAATCAATCCGCTGGCGCTATGGAGAAAAGCTGACGTTCAAAATTATATATCTGCGCACAACCTGCCTCAACATCCCCTGGTTGCTGAAGGCTTTGCTTCGATTGGCTGCATGCCCTGCACCGACCGCATTAATGAGGGGGAAAGCGAACGTGCCGGACGCTGGCGCGGACAAACCAAAACCGAATGCGGCATTCACATAAGCTTGGCTGAAAATACGCGCATACTTTCTTCCAACTAACCCCCTTTAAATCCTGCAAACAGTTGTTATCTATAACAGCCTATTCCAAATTTGGGTAAGGGCTTGGCGAGCGGGCAAAGCCGTTCTATGATAAACTGTGTTTAGTTTTTCTAATGCATTCCGACCCATGAAAAAGGGTTGGAATAAGGGCGAATACCAATGGCCCACCATTTGTGCGAGAGATCTATGAAACGTTCACTATTACCCCTGAATGCGCTACGCGCTTTTGATGCCGCTGCCCGGCACATGAGTTTCAAACATGCCGCAGATGATCTTTCGGTCACACCGGCCGCTATCAGCCAGCAAATCCGTTCTCTTGAAGAATTTTTGGGTGTTGAACTGTTTCGCCGCACGAACCGATCATTGGTGCTAACGGAAGCCGCCCAGCTATCACTTGCCTCGCTCAAAGAAGCGTTTGAGCTGATGGAGCAGTCGGTGGATATTCTCACAGACAGTAAAACCGCTAACCACTTGCGGGTTAGCATGTCACCCTCTTTTGCCAGTAAATGGCTTGTGCCCCGGCTTGCCAGCTATTATGAGCGTCGCCCAGACGCCGTAGTGAAAATTGATGCCACAATGCAAATTACCGATTTCAAAGTTGAAGATACCGACATTTGCATTCGGTACGGCCACGGCAATTATGCAGGACTTTATGTTGAAGAAATCCTGCGTGAGACAATTTTCCCGGTTTGCTCGCCTGAGCTGAAAGAAAATAGTATTTTTGCCGAGTGCCCCTCAGCCATCTTAAAACATACGCTTATTCACGATGATAGTACGATCGAAGATGATAGCGCGCCCAACTGGACCATGTGGCTAAAAGCCGCCGGTGTTGAAAATCCGGGCGGCATGCCAGCCCTGCATTTCAACAATAACGCCTTAGCGATCGAGGCTGCTGTTGCCGGGCGAGGCATTGCTCTCGCGCGTTCTGCTATTGCCGAGGAAGATATCAAGGCAGGCCGTCTGGTGAAGCCATTTGGCGAAGGTGTGCCCATTGATTTCAAGCATTATATCGTTTGTCCGAAAGACAAGCTGACGAACGAGCGCGTTTTGGACTTTATCGATTGGATACGCAGCGAAACCGGGACCGAAACCCCCGAGCCCGTGGCAGATTTTGCAACTTCCTAGCTGTCTGCTACCTCAGCAATTTACCCAATATTAACCATGTTCATGGAATAGTGTTCCCTGCTTTTAATCGATTGGGGAAATCGCCATGAAGAAGGGTATCACGCAAAGCCTGATTATCGTATTTGCCATCATAGGCAGTGCTTTTGCCGAGGCTGCATTGCCGATTTGGTTCGCGCACCCCGCACACGGAAAAGACGTTTATCTAACGTCATCTACCCTCTACGGCACCCTAAACGGCTGGCATAAATGCATGGCAGACGAACTGCGTGAACAACCAATGCAACATCCCGCAAAAATCCATAAAAGCTGCAATAATAAAATCGCACAGTATGAATCAGGAATTCTGCGTATCAGCGACGTAAATTCCACACCCAGTAGCCAGTGCCCGGCACCAGCTTCAGCAAACCAACGCACGATTAAAGCCCGCATCAGAAATACTTCCGAAAATATCTATATTTCCAACGTCTCTTGGGTTGGAGTTTATCCAATTGCCGCAGAATCCGTGAGTGCACGAGGTGGCGGCGCCATTTGGATCACACCGGGAGAAAGCCAAACAGTATGCCTGTTTACGCTCAAATTCCGAACCCGGTACGACGCGGCTATTTTTGATGCTCACCCCCAAATGCTGGCAATTTCGACCAATACCGAGCGCGGCTTGAAGGCCGCAGATTAACAACTGCGTCCACCTGGCTCAAACCAGCGCTTGCATGATGTTTCATACTGTTACTAACAGTAAGCAGTCATAAAGTTGGGGCTTGCGTCCATTCGTACCAAGCCGCAGACAAGAATGCCGCTGAAATTCAAGCCAAAACAGTTTATATTGGCCCTGCATTAAGGGTGGTTGAGCTGCAGGGTGTTTATGGTCCCGGCGGAAAGTATGGCCAATGCCTGCTATCAGCGAAATTTTAGGTGAGGCTGGATTGAAGCCGGGGTGCATTCGGTCACCACTAAATTCTCGGCTTTCATACCTGCACCCATTTTATGGATATCATTAAAGCGGGCGTAAAAGGCATATTCCCTCACCAAGGCTTTGGCAATCATGCTGGTGCTTTTAGCAGCATCCGCCACTGTTTTAAAACCAAGATCGGCCGTTCGCTTTTCCATGCTGGCCTTCACTGGTTTTGTCGACACAAAACTTTGGTAGCTGGAAAGTTCACCCGGAAAAAGATGTTTTACCAAAAGCGACTGCAGCGGTGCCCTGCCGTAGATACCAAGTTTTTTACCTACGATTTTATCTTGCACACAGCGAGCACCATCAGCAATTGCGTGAAGGGTCATCAGGGACTTGTATTTTTGGCTGTCGCCAACAGCATATTCCATAGCAAAACGGAAATAGATTTCCGAAACTTTGCTAATTTTTTGCTCTTGCGGTGCCGCATCATCACCGCAGGAGACCAACATCAGCATCGCTGCGATCAGAAATAAATTCTTCATGTCTATCCCTTCAGTTGTCCTCGAAAAAATAAAATCCGCGCCCTTGCTGTGATGCCTTCGCCTATTCCTCTGCCGCCTGATCCGCTGCCTCGCCGCTCGCACGCGCGGCGTCAAAAGCGCGGGAGAAAAACAGTGCATTCACAAACAGTTTTTCCACACCCACATAGGTAGCCCTGAAATTGGGATCATCCGCGAACAATATCACCGCGCCTGCGCCCACACGTTCGGCTGTCATCATCGGCGTGCCCTTCAGTTCACTGAGGCGTTTCTCCGATGCATAGCCCGAAAGCAACGGCGTATCGGTGTAAACTGCCACTTGTCCGTAAGGGTCTTTGGGCACGCGCAGCTTAAAGCTGGTATTGCGGTTGCTGGCGACTTTGTCGCGCACAATACCAAACGCCATTGGGTGGGTAAGGTCCAGCTTGCTTTCAAATACCGCGCCGCCGATCACATGCTCGGCGTCTTGCTGGCCTTTATCTGCATAGGTCAAGCGTTTCGGCGTATCGGTTTTTTCCTTCTTTTTATCCGACTTTTCCCCATATAGCTTTTCAGAAACCCACCGCGCACCTTGCCTGTGCGCCACCAAAGTGCCGCCCGCCTTAACCCAGGCCTTAACATTATCATGCATGCTGGCGGGTAATTTTGAGCCACTGCCGCCCACTAAAATAATATGGGTATAGCGATCCAGTTTAACCTTCGCCAACCGTTCTGTTCGCACCAAGGTTAGTGGAATTTTCATGCGGTGATCCAGCAAGTGCCACACTTCGCCCGCATCGTAAGGTGTAACGCCCGGCCCCACCACAAGCAGGGGTTTGGAGGCTCTAAGGTCAGCCACACTGTCACGTCCGCCCAGATCAGCGCCCGCATCCAGCGTGCGGCCCGACAGCACTGCATGTACCGTCAGCCGGTTCTCTGCCGCCAGCATTTTCATGAGCCGGTCAATGTAACCGCTATTCACCGTTTGGCGGTGCTTTTGCACGATGATCGCACCGCGTTTGAAGGCAACGGTGCCCCGCGTTGTTTCCACCCTGATGGGTTTTTTGGACACCCGCGCCATAATGCCAGCCTCAAGCAGTGCATTCAGTGCGCGCGGTGCATAATAATCCGACCAGCGGAACATATAGGCATAATCAGAAATATCCGGGTCAACAGCAACAAAACCCGTCGATTTTGCAATAGCGCCCAACTGGCCTTTCACTTTTGATGTGACCTCACCGTAATCAAGCCCGTATGCCAATGGCAAAGTCCAGCCAGATACATCGTAAAATACTTTATCAGGAAATTCGGTAATCCGGTTGAAAATCGCCTTGGCCATACGGTACTGTGCTTGGTTCAGCGGAACGATGTAACTGCCACTGCTGAAGGTAACGTCACCGGCTTTCACATTGCCTTTGACTTTATAGGCCTTCACCCTGTGCCGCGACAGCAAATCAAGAAACATATCAAGGCGCTCATGGTCTTCCTGTGCCCGAAAAACATAGGCTTTCACTTTATCATCGCGGGCCAGTTTGGGCCCATCCATGAAAAACGCCCGTTGATAGCTGTGTAATTTGGTGCGCATTGCGGCCGCACCTTCAATCGTTGAGAGGCTGGTACCTACATGCGTTTGGATATTTTCCGCATATGTTTTCAGGCCCTGATCACTTTCGACGGCGATACCCATCTGTGCGCCTGCTTCAAACAAAATGCCTAGCGAGCCATTGATCTGCGGATAGGTTGACCCCTTGCCAACATAATAATTGTCAAAGCCTTCTTCCGAGAAATAAAGCTTGCGTTCGCTGTCGAGCCATTTCACGTGATAGCCCGCAATTTCATAGGCCAGCTTGCGTCCCTCAGCCGGAATCAAGGGGTGAATGCGCGTGGGGACGCCCGGATGAAAATAATAAGTACTATTGGTGCCCATCTCATGAAAATCAGCTGAAACTTCGGGTTTCCATTCGTGCCATTTTGCCAGCCACGCACGGCTTTCGGGTTGAGTTTGCAGCAGCCATTGGCGGTTCAAATCAAACCAATAATGATTAGTGCGTGCGCCGGGCCAGGCCTGGTTATGGATTTCATGCGCAGGGTCTGTCACCCGCCGATCACTGCCATACTGGGTTACCCAGGCTGCGCGCCTGCTATGCCCATCCGGGTTAAATATTGCCGTTATCAGGATCACACTATTTGCCAACTGATCTGCGGTTTTATCGTCCATAGCCGCTGCCAAATGATAAAGCGTAGGGACCGCAGCATCCATGCCGCTGGCTTCTGCACCGTGGACCCCGTAATTAAGCCACGTTATCACCGGCATATCGTCGCGGGCTTTTTTCGCAGTATCAGGGTTCGTACGCAGCAAATGGTTGGCGCGAATTTCGTCAAGACGGGCATGATTTTCAGGCGATGTTACCGTGAAAAACAAAATGGGGCGACCTTCGTGGCTATAGCCCGCTGTTTCCACGGTGATGCGCGGGCTTTGCTTTGCCAATTTAGTCAGGTATGCTACCATCAAATCATGGCGAACAGGCTGGTCCCCGATATCATGGCCAAAAACCTCGGCGGGTTTGAGAATGGTCTGGTCGTAACTAACCCCTTCAACCAAATAATAATCCAGCGGTTCCGCCAGCAGACTTGCCGTACCAAGGCAAAGTGCCAGAACACTTCCCACTATCCGTTTTGCCGACCATTTCATCACTGCCCGTTCCCCCTCAGTGTTTTATCGTTCCATATCCGTAATGTTGGTGCCCAATATTAGTTGTCTGCCATTAAGTCATAATTGATAGGCTTGTGTCTATCCAAGAAGTGCGCCGTCTCCGGCATCTCATATTTCAGACCGTTGCCGCAGTTGAACAGCATCACTGTATCGCCCTTGGCCAAACGGCCCTCTTTGAGCGACTGTTTATAAGCCGCATAAGTAGCCGCGCCTTCGGGGCAAACCAACACCCCTTCGCGTGCGCCGATCTCCAGCCTCGCGGCTTCAATGGCATCATCATCAACAGCCATGGCAAAACCACCGCTTTCGCGCACCGCATCCAAAATCAAAAAGTCGCCGACGGCAACTGGCACGCGAATGCCCGCCGCAAATGTATGTGCATTCTGCCACAACTCCGCATGGCGTTTACCTTCATCATAGGCTTTAACAATCGGGGCGCAACCGGTGGCTTGCACCGCAATCATTTTCGGGCGGCTTGATCCAATCCAGCCCAGCTTTTCCATCTCGTCAAAAGCTTTCCACATGCCGATCAAGCCGGTGCCGCCGCCAGTAGGGTATAAAATTGCGTCCGGCACATGCCAGCCAAGCTGGGCTGCCAATTCATAACCCATGGTTTTTTTGCCTTCGATCCTGTAGGGCTCTTTCAGGGTTGAAAGATCAAACCAGCCCATAGGTTCTTTGCCTTCGCCCACAATTTTACCACAGTCATTTATCAGGCCGTTCACCCGCCAAATTTTGCCCCCTACAAGGCTGACCTCGCGAATATTGGCGTCGGGTGTATCGTCAGGTGCAAAAATATAGCTCTCTATACCGGCATGCGTAGCATAGGCCGCCATAGCCGCCCCTGCATTACCATTGGTTGGCATTGCCAGCCGCTTCAAACCCAGCTCTTTGGCCATCGCCACAGCCAACGCAAGCCCGCGCGCCTTAAAGCTGCCTGTCGGCAGGCGTCCCTCGTCTTTTATTAATATCTCCCCGCTCACCCCCAAGTCAGCCGCCAGGTTTTTACACAGCAATAACGGGGTATCATCTTCCCCTAGGCGTAAGACATTTTTACTATGCGTAACCGGCAGCAGCTCACGCCATTTCCAGAATCCACCGGGCCGGGCCCATATTTCATTTTTATAGGTGGCCTCTTTCACTGCTTTCAGATCATAGCGCACCAACAGCGGACGACCCTTTCGGGACAGCCCGTGAATTTCGCCCGCGGCATAATCAGCCTCGCCTGATATTCCGCACTCCAAATGACTGATAAATGACTGAAATTCCTGCACGCGCAGCTCCTAAAAAATGAGGTTTCCTCATCAATAGGACATCTCTTATGGAAACAACAGAGACTTGCCCTATTTAACGAAATAAGACCAAAAAAATAATATATATGTGGACAGAAATGACTTTAGAACCGGCGCCCATCTCCTTTGAACAATGGAGCAAGTGTGGCAAATATTTTGAATGGCGCGACCATAATGTGTTTTTCCAGCGCGGTGGTAAAGGGCCAGTATTATTGATGCTGCACGGCTTTCCTACGTGCGGATGGGATTGGTGTTGGATATCAAAACACCTTGTCGATCGCTTTCATATGCTCGTGCCTGATCTGTTGGATTATGGCTTGTCCCTAAACGCCAAGTCGAAGGCCTGCAGCATCAACGATCAGGCTGATATGATTGAAGCGCTAATCAAACACCGGGGCATCACTGAATTGCATATCCTTGCGCACGATGTCGGCGATACAGTGACGCAGGAACTGATCGCCCGGCATAATGAAAGCTCTTTATCGTTCCGCATTTTATCAAGTGTATTTCTAAACGGCGCCATGATCCCTGATTTGCACCGCCCACGGCGGGTGCAAACGTTGCTGGCGGGGCCTTGTGGTGCCATCCTCGCGCACCTGACAGGTAAAGCAAAATTCCTCAAGGGTTTTGCAGAAGTCTTTGGTCCCCATACAAAACCAACCGGCACGCAGCTGGAAGAATTCTGGCCAGCCGTACTGGGCGTTAACGGACGCAGTTCATTAGCGCGGCGCATTCGCTATATGGCTGAACGCAAACAAAATGCCGAGCGCTGGGTGGGTGCGATCAAAAACGCCTTTATGCCGATGATGTTGATCAACGGGCTGGATGATCCGGTCTCTGGTGCACACGCTGCGGACGGCTGGGCGAAGCTGGTTCCAAAAGCCAAGTTGGCGCGGCTGCCTGGCATTGGCCATTATCCGCAAGTAGAAGCCCCTGATACAGTGGTGGAACTGATCCATAAATTTCATGATTGTATCTTAGCCAAAACTGCCCAAAACAGCTGATAATTACACGCAATACTGCCCTCTCAAAAGCTCCGCTTGCATTTTGCGCGACCGCGTTTAGGGTGAGCAAAATATACTCGCAAAAACAAGTTGTCTTATGAGCAAGTCACCAGAAATACAGCAACACAGCAACCCGCAGAAACTCTTCGCATTTGCCACCATTGTTGCCGGTACGATATTGGGGCTCGCGGGTATTGATCTTGTGCTGCCATCTGTCCCCGATTTCCCTGATCTTTTTGATACCACCACCGCCCGCAGCCAATTTGTGCTCGCAGCATTTGTTGCTGGCAACATGATCGGTTTGATCAGTTTTGGTAGCTTGGCTGCACATTTTGGCAGGCGGCGGCTATTTATCAGTTCGCTACTCGGTTACGCCGTAATTTCTTACTGCGCTGCCTACAGCCCATCAATTGAAGTGCTAACCGGTGTGCGCTTTTTGCAAGGCATCGCAGCGTCTGGCGCGGCGGTAATTGCGCCCGGTTTGATACGCCATTTATTTTCGCCGCTCGGCGCGGTGCGCGCCATTAGCGCAATGGGCAGCATTGAATCGCTGATTCCCGGGCTGGCACCGATTGCGGGTGCGTGGCTACATGTGCGCTATGGCTGGAATGCCTCCTTTCTGCTCACAAGTATACTGGTTGGGCTGATTTGCCTGCTGGTGATACTAAGACCCAAACTGCTGCCTCACATCGGTACCAAAGCCAACTTGAAACCCGGCAGCTATTTAAATTTACTCAGAAACAAAAGTTATCTGCGATATGCGCTTGGCCACGCGGCAGTGCTGGGCGGCTTGCTCACATTTGTTTTCAGTGCGCCTGCAGTTATTACCAAAACCATGGGCGGAACAATCGACGATTTCATCAATATGCAAATGCTCGGTATTAGTTTTTTTATTGTTTCGGCCAATTTTGCAGGTAGCATGGTAAAGCGTTTTGGTACGGAAGCCGTGATCATGTTGGGCACGGTCGTCTGCGTAATCGGGGCGCTGACACCGCTGGTCTATGCGCTATATGGCAGCAACAACCCGGGCCATTTAATGTATTTATTTTGGATTCTCAATATGGGGCTAGGCATACGCGGCGGACCAGGGTTTTTGCAGGCACTTGTGGCTGCGCATGACGATGATGACAGAGCGGCAGCATTGATGTTGGTGGCTGTTACCGGGCTTGCGGCTGCATCCACCGCCGCAGTAGCCCCTTTCATCGAACTAGGGTTAACAGCGCTTGCAATTGCAACCTGCTTGATCGTTCTGCCTGCGCTATTGTTGATGATGTTCATCAAGCCTTTTGAAGCCGGCGGCCCCAGCCAAATTCCCACAGAAAAACACCCGGCAGGAGAATGATATGTCCCGCGTTGCTTATGTGAATGGTGCTTATGTGCCGATGCAGAACGCTGTTGTTCATATCGAAGACCGGGGTTACCAATTCGCCGACGGGGTCTATGAAGGCATCACGGTCGCGGGCGGCAAATTGATTGATCTTGAACCGCACCTTGATCGGCTTGAACGCAGCCTAAGGGAACTGCAAATTGATATGCCAATGGGTCGCAGGGCCCTGTCTGTGGTGTTCAAAGAAACGGTGCGTCGCAACCGTTTGCAGGATGCTTTTTTATACATTCAAGTCACGCGCGGCGTGGCCAAACGCGATCACCCCTTCCCCGCGAACGCCGTCTCGGCATTAGTGGTTACCGCCCGGCGGCTTGATCTGAACGGCGTGAAAGCGCGCGCTGAGGTTGGCATCAAGGTCTCTTCCCAACCCGATATCCGCTGGGGGCGGTGTGATGTAAAATCTATCGCCTTGTTACCCAACATACTGGCCAAGCAAGCCGCGCGTGAAGCCGGTGGTTTTGAAGCCGTCTTATACGATCAACAAGGGTATGTTACCGAAGGCAGCAGCACCAATATCTGGATGGTAAGCGCGGACGGGGTGCTGGTAACACGCTCCACCGATGATAACATCCTGCCCGGCATCACCCGGGCTACCCTGATGACCATCGCCGCAGAATTGCAAATGAAAGTTGAAACCCGCGCCTTTACTTTAGACGAATCCAAGTCCGCCGCTGAAATGTTCCTCACCAGCAGCACCAGCTGCGCCATGCCAATCGTTGAATTTGATGGCACCCCAATTGGCGACGGCACACCGGGCACTACTGCCAAACGCCTGGCCGAAGCTTATTGGGCCTATATTGATACTGATCGCTAAGGCCGGAGATATTTGATGGATCGTGACAGTCTTTTAAAATTGATCGAAAACGGCGCTGAAATCGCCAATATGGTTTTTGCGGAAACCGACTGGAATGACCTTGATTTATCCGGTGCTGTATTTCGGAACTGCACGTTCCTAAAAGCCCGCTTTGTCGAAACCTGTTTCGAAGAAGCCGTATTTAACGACTGCACCTTCAAAACCTGCGGTTTTCCCCGCAGCAATTTGCAGAGCACAACCTTTTCTGATTGTTCGTTTTTTGATAGCCAAAGCGGCGCGGGCGGCGATTTTTCCTATGCGGAAATGCGCGCATGCTGTTTCAAACACTGCAACCTTTCAACGTCAAAATTTCGGGCGGCTACCCTGTATGAGGCACGGTTTGAGGATTGTACCGCCCAAGGATGCGACTTTGAAAAGGCCACTTTCAGCCATGCAATCGGTGGCAGCGCGCGCCATGTAAATACCAACATCCATATGCGTGCCTCCAACTTTGATTATGCAAACTTTACAGGCGTATCATTTGAAGGATGCTGTTTGTCTGAATGCAGTTTTCGCCAAAGTTCCCTGCGTGACTGTGATTTCAAGGATGCTGACATGACAGAAACCGACCTCGGCGAAGCCGACACGGCGGGGGCCTGTTTTGATGGTGCGGACCTGCGCGGTGCCAACCTTTCAGGTTTTTTGCTCACCGAGCTGTTGAGCTTCGACCGAATGAAAATTGGGGAGGCCCAGCAACAAGACGTACTGCTAGGTCTTGGTATTCAGGTTTTTGATTAGGGTCCAGCCGCCATTAATGTGGACCGGCCCTAGCCGCCTCTAATCTTCGGTACTGCTAGCTTGCGATAAACCCCAGCCCTTGCCCTGCATAAAGGCAAGCAAAGCACCCACTAAGGCTCCGTTCACTATATGCAATATGCCCAGCGGCATACGCCCCTCACCGGGGAAGTCTTTCAACATTACAAACCAATTGCTGTCGGTGGCCAGCAAATAAAGCCCCACCATAACACCGAACATAGCACCGGATTTCATGTCGCCAGAACCAACGGCTTTGCTATAAAGCCAAACAAAAACAACGGTCTGGACAAAGTGATAACCAAGCATAGCCACCAGGATTTTATCCTCGGGATTAAGCCGCGCATTCATCGACGCAAAGCGATCTGCAAAAATCATGTTCCCGCCCTGATACAGCGCGCCAAAAGCAATAAACGCTACAACCACATTCAAAACAAACTTGCCAATATTCATTGGTTTCTCCCCTTCAAAATTATGATGTTTTGCTGCCGCTCACTTTTACTCATAACAATGACGGGTTAACCCCAGCATCATGTTTTACATGCACTACGCGCTGCGGATAAGGAAACTCGATCCCCTCCGCGCCAAATTTGTCCCAAATGCGCAGCATCACCGAGCTGGCGATATTGGACACACCGTTTTCCGGGTCTTCGATCCACATGCGCAGTTCCAGATCAACCCCATTTTCGCCGTAAGCCCGCATCAAAGTTCGGGGTTCCGGGTGTTTTAAGATGCGCTCTTCTTCAAGCGCGGCTTCCACCATCAGCGCCATCGCCTTGCGGACATCACTTTGATAAGAGACCTGCACAGGTATGCGCCTTCGCACCAGCCGGTGGCTGTGCGACCAATTCACTACAGGTTGCGTGATCATATCTTCGTTCGGGATCAGAAATTCAGTGCCGTCGCGGGTGATCACGCTGGTATAGCGCGCCGCAAGCCGGTTTATAGTGCCGTAGGTGCCTCCCGTTTCAATCACGTCGCCCGGCTTGATCGAACGGTCCACCAGCAGGATAATACCAGAAATGAAATTACCAACCACTTTCTGAAGGCCAAAACCAAGTCCCACACCCAGCGCACCGCCAAAAACAGCAAGCGCCGTAAGGTCAATCCCGGTGGCATTCAGCGAAATAAGAAACGCCAGAGATACCAGCACAATTTTGCCAACTTTGGCCATCAACGCCCGCACCGAAGGCGGCACACCTTCCATCGTTTTAAGTTGGCGTTCGATCAAGGCAGAAAGCGCAAATGCGCCCCAGATCAACAATCCAAATGTTAGCAAACCCTTAAACAGCGACAAAACGCTCAGTTGAATCTCGCCCAGCGGTAACTTGGCGTCATCAAGCACGGTCAACAATGGATCCAGGATGCCTATTATATTCAGCGCGGCAACAGTCCAGACCAAACCTGCTACCAATTTTGCCAGTTCGCGGTTCGCCAACATGCCAACCATCAGGCGGATCACCAGCCACGCAGTATACAAACTGGTTGCGATCGAAAGCAGGTAAGTCGCCATAAAAGGCGTTAGCACTAATATAGCCGTCCACATCAGCAATATCGCAACCGCCGCCGTCAGAATAGGCAGCAGAAAACGCTTGTCGGCTTTTTGTATCCAGCGGTGTTCACCAAAGGCTTTCATAATGCCCCGGTGAATGAAATTGCAGGTAAAGCGCGCCGTAAGCACCGCTAATAAAATAGCGGCAATCTCAATCAGCCGTTCGGGTTCCAGAAAATTACTCTGAAACCAGAGCCAAGCCTCGTTGATATAGGCGGTGATTTTCGCACCAAGTTCTTTGTCCATATAGCGAGTTTAACGCCGCGCCCGGAAAAAGTCTCTAAGCAATTCTGCGGCTTCGTTTTCAAGAATGCCGCCGTAAATTTCGGGTCTATGGTGGGTTGTCGGTTGGCTAAAAATACGGGCCCCTACAGTGATACCGCCGCCCTTTGCGTCGTCAGCACCGTAATAAAGTCGGCTGATGCGGGCAAAGGCAATGGCCTGCGCGCACATGGCGCAGGGCTCCAGTGTTACATAAAGGCTGCAACCCTCCAAGCGCTCAGAGCCTAGCTTTGCAGCCGCTTCGCGGATCACCAACAGTTCGGCGTGGCCGGTTGGATCATGCGGCCCCACCACCCGATTGCCAGATTCCGCCAGCACAGTTCCGTCTGATCCAACCAGCACTGCGCCGATCGGCACTTCGCCTGCCGTTCCAGCCAATCGAGCCTGCACAAGTGCCCGGTGCATATGGGGAAACTGATCAATCATGGTCATGGGATAAATCAGTATGCTAATAAGGGCAAGCGATTGCGCTGCAAATGCTTGCGCGCTGTCAACCACATCCCTATGGTGCGCCGCATGACAGACAATGAAAACATAGAGCCAGAAGACACGCCAGCGGACGCACCCCAAGCGCCTGAAACTAATGTCAAAGCTGAGACATCAGCGCCAAAAGGTGAGCGTATCGCCAAAGTCTTGGCACGAGCTGGCGTAGCGTCACGGCGTGAAGTTGAGCGTATGATCGACGAAGGCCGCATCGCGTTAAGCGGAAAACGGCTGGACACCCCGGCTACGTTGGTTACCAGCCTAAAGGGCATCATGGTTGACGGCCACCCTATAGGCGAAGTATCGCAGACCAAATTATGGCGCTGCCATAAACGCCGTGGCACGCTAACAACCCACAATGACCCAGAGGGCCGACCGACCGTATTTGATGATTTGCCAGCCCATATGGGGCGGGTCATCTCGGTGGGGCGCCTGGATATGAATACCGAGGGGCTCCTGCTGTTCACCAATGACGGCGAATTGGCACGCTGGCTAGAACTTCCTGCCAACTCAGTGCTACGGAAATACCGCGTGCGGGTTTATGGCCGGGTTGATGAAAAAGCACTGGAAAAGCTGGCTGAAGGAGCCACTATTGACGGCATCCATTACGGTGCTATTGAAGCTAAACTGGAGCGCCAACAAGGCACCAATGCATGGATTTCCATTGCCATTCGTGAGGGGAAAAACCGCGAAGTTCGGCGGGTTATGGAACATTTAGGCCTCGTTGTTAACCGCTTGATTCGCACCCATTACGGGCCGTTTTCCTTAGGCACACTTGATGTTGATTTGGTCGTGCCGGTGAACGAAAAGCAACTATATGAAGTGATGCCTGGCTATTTCGAAAACGCACCGCAAGCGATGGGCACGGACAAAGCAAAACGCGACCCAAGCAAATGGGCCAAGGCAAAAAAACCAACAGGTGTAAAGCCGCGCTCATCGGTAAAAAAGAAATTTGAGGCCTTTAAAAAAGGCGATTCGAACGCGCCAAAAATATTCAAACCCGCAGGACGGTACGCTGAAGATGACAAAGACGTGCCCACAGGCAGGTCGCCCAAAAGGCCCAGTAACCGAATCAACGCAAGGCCTGCAGCCAAAGGCGCGGAAAAACTCTCCGGAAAATCGACAGGAAATTTTAGGGGCAAACCGGACGAAAAATTCACTTCGAGGCCGACTGAAAGAACCACGGAGAGATCATCAACGAAGCCCTCAGCGAGATCCAGTGAAAGACCCGGGGAAAGACCATCTGGGCGGCCCAATGAAGGATTTGCCGGCAAGTCCACTGGAAGATCCGCCGAAAGGTCCGCAGAGAGGCCTGCTGGCAGAACTACAGCAAGAACGACCGGACGAACCACAGAGAGAACTGCAGAAAAATCAACTGCCAGACCGGGTGAAAAACGTGTAAATCCCAGAGCAGGCACACGTGCAGACACGCGTGCAAATGTGGGCAAATCTGCGCACACTGAAAAGCCTGCTGACAGGGGCCCCAGAAAGGCCTCAGCCGCTCGCGGAACCGAGGCTGCGCGCGGAAAACCTGCAGGCAAGCCCGCCTCCAGGAAGGCTGCTGGTCCGGCAAAAGAGCGTGCAACTGGTTTTGCACACCCCAAGCCAACGTCCCGAGCGAAAAAACCCGGCAGTAAAAAATGAGCCGCATCATAGCTGGTAAATTCCGCGGACGACGCCTTTTGGTGCCCGGAGGCAAATCTGTGCGCCCAACCACCGACCGCATGCGCGAACGGGTTTTCTCGATGCTTGACCATGGCCGCTATCCCGATATGAACGGCGCTCGCGTTGCTGACCTGTTTGCAGGGACCGGCGCGCTGGGATTAGAGGCCCTGTCGCGGGGGGCTGCCCAAATTACTTTCGTCGAAAAGTCGCCCGAATCCATTGCCTACCTCAAGGCCAACATTACCGCTCTCGGGGTGGCCAGTGAAACCGATATCATCCAAAAAAGCGCGCGCGATCTACCCACCGCAATTGCCCCCTATGATTTTATATTTATGGACCCGCCCTACCATAAAGATCTGGTGGAACCGACGCTGGAAAGTTTGCTTTCCGCCCACTGGCTGACAGAGGGCAGCGCGATTATCTGCGAACTGGCACGTGGTGATGCTTTGGTGCTTCCTGCAGGCCTTGAGATCATCGATGAGCGAAGTCAGGGCAAACAACGCGTGGTCTTTTTGTCCCTGAAATCAAATTCACAAGCCTAGACGCCCTACGTGTGACCAGCTCAGCGATGGGCTTTTGCCGGACGAGTTGATCCAAAGGCATGGGCCAAATATTTCCGAACGCTATTGGGGCCCTATGCTGTGCCTTCTGTAAACTTCAGCATCATTGCCCGAGGTTGCAACGAGATTTCCGCCTCGTAGCAATCGCAAAAATAGGCGTAAAAATAGGCATTTTAGCATTCGCGTGCTGCGGCCCTTGATAACTCTCCGACCCTTTCGGCGTATCCTTCCTGCACACCACTTTTGCCCGCGTGCGCCGACCTTAAAAATTCCCTTGGGCAACGCCTAAAAATCTGCAACAATTACAGGTCGTTAATTGGGAAATTACTGTATGCGCGAATTAGAGCTTAGGCTGGCGCTGGTTTGTTACGGCGGGGCGTCGCTGGCAGTATATATGAACGGTATCAGCCATGAGATACTGAAATTGGTACGCGCATCGCGGGCGTATCAAAGCGCCGAAGGTACGCGCGCAACATTTGATCAAGCCGCCCCGCGCAGGCCTTATGCCACCGATACCGAAGAGCTGTATTTTGACCTGCTGAAAACGCTGGGTGACAAAATAAACCTACGGGTGATCGTTGATGTTGTATCGGGCACTTCGGCTGGCGGTATCAATGGCATTTTCCTCGCCCGCGCTCTGGCGCACGATCTTGATTTTGGCCCGCTTAGAAAATTATGGATGGAACTGGGCGACGTTGAACAGTTGATGGAAAAAGGCACTTTGGCCGAGCGTTCCAGCAAATTTTATCTCTATCCGCTGATCTGGCTTTTTGGCGACAAAATATACGGCGAAGAAAAACCAGATGCAGAAAGCAAACGCAAGCTATCGCGGTTTCTGCGGTCGCGCTGGTTCCAGCCGCCCTTTTCTGGCGAGCGCATGCTCAGCTGGATGATCAACGCTTGCACGACAATGGGGAAAGCCGAAGCCAATCACAGCCTCATCCCGCCGGGCCATAAACTTGATCTTTTTGTCAGCCTCACCAATTTTTTCGGCCAGTCGCGACAAGTGAAATTGCACGATCCGGTGGAAATTGCTGAACGCCAGCATAAAATCACCCTGAATTTCTCTTATCAAGACGCAGAAGGCCAAGAAATAATCAGCGAATTCGGCGATGACAATATCCCAGGGCTTGGTTTTGCCGCTAGGGCGACATCATCCTTCCCCGGTGCCTTCCCGCCAATCCGGCTGTTAGACCTGCAAGCTTATCTCGCGAAAATGCGCCTCAGTTGGCCGGCAAAAAAAGCCTTCTTGGCGAAGAACTTTCCGACCCTGATCAAAAATCCTGAGCGGCTTGAGGCCATGCCTTTCATCGACGGCGGTGTAACCAACAACAAACCTTTCGGCCAAGCGCTGGGTGCAATTTATAATCGAGGCGCCCACCGCGAAGTGGACCGCCGCGTGATATATGTAGACCCCAGCCCCGACGACCCTGAGCATGTCGTAGGTGAAATTCCTAAAATCGTGCCTGGATTTTTTCATACCATTCTTTCATCGCTGGCAGAAATTCCGCGCAATGAGCCCATCTACGGCGATTTGCGCGCCATTGGGGAAACCAACAAAGAGGCCCGGCGGCTGGATAATATGTTTGATACTATCGAAGCCGATGTGCGGCTGCTGGTTGATAATATGCTTGATTTGGATGACGAGCGGCGGGTTGATATTGCCATGTTGGCCAGTTGGCGGGAACGCGCACACCGGCTGGCACAGGAAAAATCCGGCTTTGGATACGGCACCTATATTCAAAGTAAAGTCCAGCAACTGATCGAAAAACTGTCGGCTTTACTGGTTGGCATTGCAGCCGCAAAAGGCCAACACATCGACACCGAAGATACGCGCGCAGCGGTGCTCGTGTGGGCTGCCAAGCAGCAGATATTGGGGTCGGTCAACGACCAGCCTTTTTCCGAACAACAAGGTTATGTGGCTTTCTTGCGAAACTATGATGTTGATTTCCGTGTACGCCGCATGCGCTTTACGGTGAAACGGTTGAATCAATATTTACAGGGCCATAAAAAGGGCGCGCCTGCCGCCTTTTATAAAATCACCAAAAAACAAATATACAAAAGCCTTGAAGATTACCGCGCCCGCTGGCTGCCCGATTTTTTTGCTGAAGGCCTAAACGCACTTTGGCCCACAGATGCCAGAATGACCCCCAAAGCAGCCGGCCCGATCCTTGATAGAATCGGCGAACTGATGATGCTGGAGGATATTGATTTTATCAGCGACGAATTCATGGCCATGACCCTTTCCAGCGTTACAGATCAGGAACTGAAGCTCACACTGTTTCGCGCCTATGTGGGTTATGCTTTTTACGATATATTGACCCACCCCATGACCGCTCATACCGACCTATTGGAGGTAGACGAAATCCGGGTTGACCGTATCAGCCCGATGGATTGCGGCCATTTGCAAGATGCTGGGAACCCTCTACGCGGTACCGAGCTGTTTAATTTTGGTGCCTTTTTCAGCCGTAAAGCCCGCGAAAATGATTATCTGTGGGGGCGCATCCATGCCTCGAACCGGCTGGTTGATTTCATGCTGGACGCGGCAGGCCACAATACTCTGCCCGACGATTTCGATATTGACGCTTTCAAGCGCAAGCTGATCCTGAAAATCCTCGAAAGCGAAGAGGCCCATATGGAACAAAGCGACGATCTAATCGCCGAGCTTCGCGAAAAATTTGGATAGGGTTTAGGGACTAACGCCGCCCGAACAGCTTTTCTATGTCGGCGAGCTTAAGTTCAACATAGGTGGGGCGGCCGTGGTTACATTGGCCTGAATGGGGGGTGGCCTCCATTTCACGCAGCAGGGCGTTCATTTCATCCACTGATAATTGGCGGCCCGCACGCACACTGCCATGGCAGGCCATGGTGCCGCATACTTCCTCAAGCCGTTCCTTTAAGGCTAAGGTTTCGTCAAGTTCGGTAAGCTCGTCAGCTAAATCCCGCACCAGCCCTTTGACATCTAGTTTTCCCAGCATAGCAGGCACTTCGCGCACCAAAACCGCGCCTTCGCCAAAAGGTTCAATGATCAGGCCCAAGGCTTCAAGCTCACTTGTTCGTTTGAGCAATCGGCTGCACGCCAGATCTTCCAATTCTACGATTTCGGGCAATAACAGCGATTGGCGGGCAACCCCGGTGGCGGCGATTTGCTTTTTCATGCGTTCATATACCAAACGTTCGTGGGCGGCATGCTGATCAACAATCACAATGCCGTCGGATGTTTGGCTAACAATATAGGTGGCGTGCACCTGCCCGCGGGCGGTACCGAGCGGAAAGTGCTGATCGGTTTGCGATACTGGCTGATGCACATATGCCGCATCAATTGGGCGCGCACTGGGCGCACCCATCTGGCCGCCGGGATCAAAACCAAGCTGGCTATCTTCGCCGAAACTGCCAGCAATAACTTCGCCGGGCCCATAAACCTGATCTACCGCTGCGGCAAAGCCTGCTGGCAGCGTAGGGCGTTCCCCGTGACCACGGCCCCAAGGCAAAGCTGAGCCCGCGCCCTCGGCTCGCATAGCCCCTAGCGCCGCACCTGCAACTGTTGTAGAGGCCCTGTGCCCTGCCCTGCCAAGCCCGTGCCTAAGCGCCGTGACAATCAACCCGCGTACCAGCCCTGCATCGCGGAAACGCACCTCGGCTTTGGCGGGATGCACATTGACATCGACAAAATCAGCGGGCACATCCAAAAACAGCGCCAATACCGGGTGGCGGTCCCGTGCCAGATAATCCTGATAGGCGCCGCGCACAGCCCCCACCAAAAGCCGGTCTTTCACCGGGCGGCCATTCACAAACAAATATTGCTGTTGGGCATTGCCACGGCTGTAGGTGGGCAGGCCCGCATAGCCGGTAAGCTTTAGGCCCTCGCGCTCGGCATTGATTTCAATGGCGTTATCGCGGAACTCACGCCCAAGAACCGCGCCCAGGCGCTCCAATCTGGCGTCACCTGCCAAATTTCCAAGCTGCGGCGCGCGGAAGCTGGTGCGATCGCCGTCTGACAAGGTGAAGGCAATATCCGGGTGCGCCATCGCCAACCGCTTGATTACATCACCGGCCTGAGCATATTCCGTGCGCGCTGTTTTCAAAAATTTAAGCCGTGCAGGGGTGGCATAGAATAAATCTCGCACTTCAATGCGGGTGCCTGCTGTGTGGGCGGCGGGTTCCACTGCGTATTTGGTGCCCGCATCGATGCGTACAGCCCAGGCCTCGTCTGCACCCTCGGCCCGCGATGTTAGCGAAAGCCGCGCCACCGCACCGATAGATGCCAGAGCTTCACCCCGGAAACCCAGTGAGGCTATATTGACCAAGTCTTCATCATTTAGTTTTGAAGTGGCATGGCGTTCAACCGCCAGCGATAATTCTGCGGCGTTCATGCCGCGACCATCATCAGAAACCTGAATAAGCGCGCGGCCGCCTTCGCGCATCACCACATCAATGTGGCTCGCCCCCGCATCAACCGAATTTTCAACCAGCTCCTTGACCGCACTTGCGGGACGTTCAACCACTTCGCCTGCGGCGATCCGGTTGATGGTGCGCTCGTTTAACATGCGGATAATGCCCGCTGATGCTGGAATATTTTGACGGGTGTTTGAGCTCATGCATGCACCCTAACAAGCTTGCCCGCAAAGCGAAAGCCGATGATCATTTTTATAGGCGAAGCTATGGCTCCAGCGCCAATACGATAGGCTTAGCTTCCGCTTGTTACCCGAAAAATCTCAACATTATCGGGGCCAAATTGGCGCTCTTCAGCATCCAGTAAATCAGCAAGCAGCAATTTCTTTTTAACAACATCCGCATTTTTGGCACCGCTTGCATTCGAACGCACATCAGGATCAGAGCTGACCAAACGCTTTAACAGGCCATATTCGCTTAAGCTTTTGGGATCAGATTTTTTTAGATTTTTACCTGGAAACAAAGCTTCAAACGCTTGCTGGCTAGGATCAATTTCCTGCGCGCGTGGTTCACCGGGGCGTGGCGGCGCAAGCTCGGCTTCTGGCGGAATAACAAGCGGGGCACGGTCCATCACTTCGAATTCATCGGGGCCTTTTTTGCCGCTGCTGCAGGCTACAAGACCGACGCTGGCGATAAGCAAGATGGATACTGACTTGAGTGTCATTCACTCTTCTCCTGTAGGGGCGACCAAATTTATGGCTCAACCTCATTGGTATTTGAGGCTTTTTTAGGACCTTTACGGCTTTCCCGCAAGCCATCAAACAATAATAACACGGCACCGATGCTGATTGTACTGTCGGCGACATTAAAAACATAGAAACTATAGCTGCCTGTATGGAAGTGGATAAAGTCCACCACCGCGCCGTGCTGGAAGCGGTCAATCAGGTTGCCAATTGCGCCGCCAATAATAAGTGCCAGCGCTGTGGCCTCAAATTTCCTGGGCGTGGTGCGCAGCCAATTCACCAGCCACAGGGTCACTGCACCGGTTAGCAATACAATGCCCCACTTTCCGATCCAGTCCCCCACGGGCAAGCTCATGGAAATACCCTGATTCCAAACCAGCGTGAAATTCAAAAATGGCAACAGCGCCACCGTGCCAAGATCACCGAGTTTTAAGCTGTTCAAGACCCAGTATTTGGAAGCCTGATCCGCCACCAGCAACAAAACACTGAGCATCAGCCCATAGCGGAAATGGCGACCAAATAGCATCAGCCAGCCAAACCCGCATCGTGTGCCGTTACCACCGCTTCACAGCGCCCACACAAATCACCGTGTGCCGTGACCTCGGGTTTGATCACCCAACAACGCTCGCACTTGGTGCCCTCTGCCACCGAAAAATCAACATGAAGCGCTGTATTTTCCTGTTTATTGTGTTTGATAACCGCTCCAGACGTTATGAAAACCTCGGCAGGGTCCAAGCCATCAAAGGCGTGGTAGGTGATGTCATCATTGATTGAAACCGATACATTTGCCTGAAGGCTGGCGCCGATGGTGCCGGCCTTGCGGTGCAATTCAAGCTCGCCCGAAACCAAGCTACGGACTTCAAGCACTTTTTCCCATTTGTCTGCCAGCATAGGATCGTGCCAGCCCGCTGGTGTTTCTGGCCATCGCTGTAAATGTACACTCGGGGTATCCATGCCGTAACGCGACTGCCAAACTTCCTCAGCAGTGAAAGACAACACCGGCGCATACCAAAGCACCAAGCGCTGAAACACTGCATCCAAAACCGTACGAGCGGCCTGGCGACGATGATTGTCAACGCCGTCACAGTAAAAAGCATCACGGCGGATATCAAAGAAAACAGAGGAAAGCTCATAATTACAGAAATCAAACAATTCCCGGTAAATGGGATTGAAATCATATTTGTTCGCGCAGTCCCGCGCTGAGGTATCCAGCACGCTTAGACGGTGCAAAATCCAGCGTTCCAGTTCGGGCATTTCAGCGACTGGCATTTTTTCAGCCTCTGAAAAGCCCGCGAGATTCCCCAGCATATAGCGCATGGTATTGCGGATTTTACGGTAGGCGTCGGCTTGGCCCTTGATGATTTCGTCGCCGATACGGTTATCACTGGTATAATCCACGGCCACTACCCAAAGCCGCAAGATATCGGCACCGTATTGATCAATGATTTTTTGCGGCGCAACTGTATTGCCGAGCGACTTTGACATCTTCCTGCCTTCAGCATCCATCGTAAAACCGTGGGTAAGCACGGCTTTATAAGGCGCCCGTCCGCGGGTGCCGCAGCTTTCTAACAGGCTAGATTGGAACCAGCCCCGATGTTGGTCGGTGCCTTCCAAATAAAGATCTGCGGGGCTGGTAAGATCATCCCGGCCTTCCAGCACAAAGGCGTGTGTGCAGCCGCTGTCGAACCATACATCCAATATATCGCTGACTTGCTCGTAATCGTCGGCACTATAATCGGCCCCGAGGAAATCTTGCGCAGGAATAGCAACCCACGCATCCGCGCCGCCTTGTTTAACCGCTGCAACGATGCGGTCATTCACGGCCGGGTCCTGCAAAATTTCGCCAGTTTCATTGTGGACAAATACAGTGATCGGAACACCCCAAGCCCGTTGGCGTGAAATCACCCAGTCAGGGCGGTCAGCCACCATGGCGCGGATACGGTTTCTGCCCGCAGCCGGATACCATGTTGTATCTTTGATGGCTTGAAGAGCCTTTTCACGCAGGCCGGTTTTCTCCATCGAGATGAACCACTGGGGCGTATTGCGGAAAATAAGCGGCGCTTTTGAGCGCCAGCTGTGCGGATAACTGTGGGTAAGTTTGCTTTGGCCCAGTAACGCGCCCACGCCTGTGAGCAATTCACATACTTTGTCAGCCGCTTTATACACATGTGACCCGGCGACAAGTGCAACATCAGGATAATAGCAACCCGCTTCGTTCACCGTGTAAGGCACTGGAATGCCAAATTTCACGTGAGCAACCTGGTAATCATCATCGCCGTGACCGGGCGCGGTATGCACAAAACCTGTGCCTGCCTCGGTGGTAACATGATCTCCCGGCAGCATCGGTACATCAAAATCGTAAAAACCATTTGCTTCCGCGTGGCCGCGCCACGGATGGGCAAGAATACTGCCTTCGAAGGCACTGCCTTTGCTATTGGCGACTGTATCATAAGCTGTGATACCGGCCCGACCGGCAAAAGCCGCCAGCAGGCTTTCCGCAGCCCAATAATCTTCGCCGATCGCTGCATGCGCGTCTTCGCCAACGGCGGTAACACGCACATGCACATAATCAATATCGGGGCCAAAACAAACAGCGCGGTTGGCGGGGATCGTCCAGGGCGTGGTGGTCCAGATCACCACTTTGGCAGCCATCAGGCTTTCATCGGCGGCGCTTACAAACGGAAAAGCCACGTCGATTTGGGTGCTGGTATGATCGTGATACTCAACTTCAGCTTCGGCCAGCGCGGTTTTTTCAATCGGCGACCACATCACAGGTTTTGATCCCCGGTACAACGCACCCGAGCCTGAGAATTTCAAAAGTTCTTCAACAATCGTTGCCTCAGCTGTGTAATTCATCGTGGTATAGGGATTGTCCCAATCGCCAAAAATGCCAAGACGTTTGAATTCTTCCTTCTGGATGCCGATCCAGTGATCTGCAAATTCGCGGCATTCGCGGCGGAATTCGATGGAGTCTACATCGTCTTTGTTTTTCTTTTTCTTACGGTATTTTTCTTCAATTTTCCATTCGATCGGCAGGCCATGACAATCCCAACCCGGCACAAAAATCGCATTTTTCCCCTGCATTTGCTGGGTTTTAACAACAACATCTTTCAGGGTTTTTTGCATGGCGTGGCCAATATGGATATTGCCGTTCGCGTAAGGAGGTCCGTCATGCAAAATGAATTTTTCACGCTCCGCACTATCAGCACGCAGTTGGCCGTAAATATCTTCTTTTGCCCATTTGGCTAAAAAAGCAGGCTCGCGCTGGGGCAGGCCCGCACGCATCGGAAAATCAGTTTTAGGAAGGAAGACGGTGTCGCGGTAATCGCGTTTCTCTTGTTCGGCAGACATGATCATTGGTCTCGTTTTATGAGGCTGGCTTTTGCACGTCAGGCGACTATCTCACGCCAAGCGCAGCAGCAGTATTCTTGTATAAAAAGGGCAAACTAGAAACTCCCGGTCGCTATATAAGCGCCGGGTCAATAATTCGGTTTATGGTGGCAGCATACTGCCAAGCCGCAGAACATCGTTTCATCATGGGCGCTTTTTATCAGCGCAGGCGCGCGCTGTCGAGCAGGGAATCGCAGGAGATGCCTTATTCAAGGCCCCTTGAACAATTGTTGTTGTTTGGCAATGCCCAAAACCCCTTCCGCCTTCAGCCGTAGCTCTGGGCCTTTGCGGGCCATCTTCTGCAAACGTCGGCACGGACCACTATAGCCAGTAACACGGATAAAGGGTCTTGGATTCAGCATGATATCAGCGAGGTTTTTCAGCAAACCTGCGGCGGTAAACGGCATGATAATCATCTTGTTGACCCCCACTTCACGCGCTTCCAATACAGTTTCTTTGCTGGGGGATTTCATTGCAAGGATCACTGGCGCAATAGACGTGGATAAATTTGTCATGCGGACAAAACGAACAAAATCTATACCGCCCAGATCCGAGAATGTATCTTCAATAAGCAACATATTGAAAACCGTTTGATGCATTTTTTCGAAGGCATCCTGTTTGCCTTCCGCGATCTGAAAAATATGTGCGCCTTGTTCTTTAAATACCGCGCGCGCGCCCTTTGCAGCCTGGCCGTTGGCCATTGCTATCAAAACCCGAATATCAGCTTTACTGCCAAGCGCCAAAGGCTGTTTCCTAACATTTTGGCCGAATTTTTCGTCATCACACCGGGAGCCAGCCAATGGCCCAGTGTTGCAATTTGAAACCGTGAACACAGCCTAGCGGAAAGCGGAGAATAAAAAAAGGGCGGCCTGAAAGCCGCCCATATATTCATTTCGACTGCGCGATCAGACTTACTGAACAGTACCGCGCGCCGCCCTTTTCTTCTGGCGTCGTTTCCTCGACAGAAGATTAAGCGTCTCCACCGCGAGCGAGAAGGCCATTGCAAAATAAATATAGCCCTTGGGCACATGCACGCCGAAGCCCTCAGCCACCAGGAAAATACCGATCAACATAATGAAGGACAATGCCAATATTTTAAGCGTTGGGAAGCGTTCAATAAAATCAGCAATATAGCCAGATGAAAATATCATCACCACCATGGCCACACTCATCGCAACTATGATGGTATAGATATTTTCGGTTAACCCTACCGCCGTCATCACCGAATCGAATGAGAAAATGATATCAATGAACACCACCTGGGTAATCACAGCCGCCATGCTCCCTGCATAGCTTTTAAAGTCGTCGATCTTTTCACCGGTGACTTCATCATGAATGCTGTTGGTGCCCTTATAGAGCAAAAAACCACCACCCAACAGCATAAGCATGTCTTTGCCGGACAAGGAGTGCCCAAACACTTCCAGCCACGGGGTCTTCAGGCCAATAACCCAGGCAACCCCCAGCAGCAGCAAGATACGCATACCCAGCGCCAGCGACATACCAATGATTCGCGCCTTTTCACGTTGCCCAGCAGGCAAATTCGCTACCAACAGAGCCACAAAAACCACATTATCGATGCCCAGAATAATTTCCAGCGACGTGAGCGTTAAAAGGCTCACCCACAAATGATAATCCAGCAGAAATTCCATTCTTACATCCGTTCATTTTAGCCGAAAAGCTTTGTTTGTTGATCGGGTTACCCATGCGCCTTCAGGGCGCTTGCACAACCGGTTCCGCATCCAGAATGCCGCTTTTATTGATCATCCTGTATATTCCGCTTTTGTCAGATTTGCTATAAGGCGCCAAGTGTTTATCAAGAATTTTCCTGTAAAGCCCACTTTCAACAATGTGGAGGAACCCAGAATCAAATTTTATACAAGCCCGCTGGCCAGCTTCTGTTCGGGCAAACATCACATGCACACTATTGTCGTTATCTTCGGGGCCCGGAATTTCGTAGAGTTTCGGCCAGTTCACGGCGACGCTTCCCTCTTTTTTTTTGAGTTCATCAAGATAATAGAGCGCCGTAAGCCTCGGCACGTATAAGACATGCACACGGCCCACCAACAAAAGTTCAATGCAAGACCGCACGTTCGCCGGTTCGACATGCTTTAACACGCCGCGCTTAACCATTTTCTTTAGGCCGTCGTACATTTTCCAGCCAAGGGGCAGACATATCACCGGCACGGTGCTTCCTTCAGCGCGCTCCTCAATGTCTGTCCATACTTTAATGTCTGGTAGCGTTGTCAGGATCGTATTGTCGCCAGAGAACATCGACACGGATAACACAAATTTCTCGGCACGTTCCGGGCTGTAGGCCCAACTGTAAGAGGCGGTAATGTGGCCGTCCTCCAATTCGCGGAAGGCGCGTTTCCAGGGCATCAGCCTAATATTCGCCTCTAACCCGCCAGCTTTGAAAGCTTCCTTGACAATCTCGGTATGCAAACCGCCGTTTAGTGATTGTTCCGAAATATAGGGCGGTGTATCCATGTTTGTGACAATAAGGATAGGCTCGATACCGGCTGCAGACGCTGTTACCAATAGAACGGATAGCCCCAGCCAAAAACGGCGACACTTTATCTGGCTAACCACCCCGGCTACGGATTGTTTCAAGCCATTCTGCACCTAAATTCCTTACGGCGTCACACCACCCTCGAAGTCACTTCGGTGTAGCTGTGCTTGCGGAACTGTACAAATAATTGTCTCATAACTACAAGCAATTTAACGAGATCCACCGCCAAAACTCAGCCCGCACGAATATGCGGCGCTGGAAACTGCCCTAGATATTGATCAAGCGTAGGGGCCTGCAAACGAGCGGCCTCGTTTTCTTGCTCTGCGAGCACAATTTTAGCAACCCGGCAGTCTTTTTCTATCTGGGCCTTTAAGCTATCGAGCCCTTCAAATTTCATTTCAGGCCTTAAAAAGGCAACCAATTCAACACGAAGATGACGATCATAAATATCATGATCAAACCCAAATAAATGCACCTCTAAAAGCACGTCCCGCTTATCAAATGTTGGTCGTTTCCCAATGTTGGCGACACCCGTTAAGGCCTCGGCTTCATCTTCTATACGCACTCGAACCGCATACACACCCTGCTTGGGCTCCAGACTTTCCCCCAGTTCTATATTAGCGGTAGGAAAACCGATAGTACGGCCGCGCTTGTCACCATTACTGACCCTGCCGTTGATTGTGAACCAGTGACCAAGAATGGCAGCGGCTTTGCGCGCCTCACCGTTCTGCAGGGCTTGGCGAACCAGGCTGGAAGAATAAACTTCGCCTGCATAACCTTCCAGGCCAACCGTTACGGCCTTGATGACGCTGAGGCCAAAACCTTCCATGTCGCCCATATAAGCAAGCACATCAGTCCCGCCGCCCCTGCCCTTGCCGAAGCGGTAATCATACCCCACAAAAACATGTTTTGCATCCAGGCCTGCCACCAGGATATCAAGGACAAAGTCTTGCGCCGACATGCCTGCCAAAACCTTGTCAAAGGGCAAAACCAATAACTGGTCCACGCCAAAATTTTCAAGAAGCAGGGCGCGTTCCCGAAAGGGTGTTAGGCGAAAAGATGGCACGTTGGGTGCAAAAAAACTGACAGGATGCGGTTCGGTTACGATAACGGTCAGTGGCAAACCCATCTCGCGTGCCACCCTGCCAGCTTCCCCTATAACGACTTGATGGCCACGGTGAAAACCATCAAAGTTACCAAGAGCAACTACGGTGCCGCGATCGCTATCACTAAGCTCACTGAGATGACGGAAAAGGCGCATATTTTTCATTCACTGTTTTCTGGCACTCATCTTTCTGGCCGTTTTCCCATGCAATTCCTAGGAATAGTTCGCAATTTCCAGCCAATATTACCAGATATCCACACTGTTAGTCGGCTGCGGACATACACCATTGAAGGGCGGCAAACCACCTTTTTGTCATACTGTCTATAGAACTGAGAAATACAGTAAATTACGGAAAAAACACTGTTCGCCCTCCAAGCCTGGCTCTGAAATGATATTCAACAAAAAACAGTCTTGGCCGCAGGCAAACGTCTGTTCATTACGTCCGGCAACATAGGCTTCCCAGACACAAACTTGATGGCTTCATAAAAATATTATGCTAGATATTACACGGAAGTATTTGAAACTCAGCGCTCTATGGGTTAACCAAATCTTCACGACATCGGGGCTAATGTCCCGTATAGATAATAGTCAGGGAACCAAACACTGGTTCTCATCGTATGATAACAAATTCTGAGGAAATATCATGGCCGTTGATATGGGTATGCCGATCCTGATCGTCGACGACTACAAGACGATGCTTCGAATCGTCCGTAATCTGTTAAAACAATTAGGTTTCAACAATGTTGATGAAGCAACTGACGGCGCGATGGCGCTGGAGAAAGCACGAGCCCGTCAATACGGGTTGATTATATCTGACTGGAACATGGAGCCAATGACAGGGTACGAGTTCTTAAAAGAAGTCCGTGCAGACAACCAGTTGAAAGATACGCCTTTCATCATGGTCACCGCAGAGTCGAAAACCGACAATGTGATTGCTGCCAAAAAAGCTGGCGTTAACAACTATATTGTTAAACCGTTCAATGCTGCGACGCTGAAGACAAAATTAATCGCCGTGGTTGGAGAATTCTAATGACCGGAGATGCGCTTTCAGGGCAAATAGGCAAGCTCGTCGATAACCTCCGGAAGCAAAATACTGCTGCACTTTCTTTAACTGATGTCGCCTCGGTGACAGAAGTTTTGATTGCCACGACTCAGTTGTTTTTCAAGTCAATTGATACATCCATTTACCATGAATGCCGATCCTTAAGCGACTATATTTCGAACGCACGCAAAGAAATCGCCTCGTTGCAACCAGGGGATCTGGAAAGCGACCGTATTCCGCGAGCAGGGCTTGAGCTTGATGCCATCGTTCAGCAAACCGAAGAAGCCACCAATACGATCATGGAGGCCGCTGAAGAAATTATGGGCGCTGACCCCGCCAACCCGGAAGCCTACCATTCAGTTACCCAAGATGCGGTGATGCGTATTTTTGAGGCCTGCTCTTTTCAGGACATTACGGGCCAGCGCATTTCAAAAGTTGTTGAAACACTGGCTCACATCGAGAACCGTGTGCTTGAACTTAGAAATTTGCTGGGGGTTACTGAAGACGATATTGACGAGGCAAAAGCCAACGCAGAACCAGCCGAAGTTTCACATGACGAAGCTTTATTATCTGGTCCGGCTCTTGACGGCGAAGGAATTGATCAAAGCGAGGTCGACGCACTGATGTCTGGCGGTGCAGTAGCGCAGCCAGCTGCGGTCGCTGAGCCTGTCGCCGCAGCGACACCAACCCCTGAGCCAAAACCAGAACCTGTTCCCGAACCAGTGATCGAAGCCCCCAAGCCGGTTAACCCAAAAAAACTGGATAACATGTTTGCCGAGGATTTTGATCCGGTCGCAGACGCAGCCGCCGCAGAAGAAGCGAAAAAGGCCAAGAAAAAAGCGACAGAAAAGGCTATTGAAAAGGCCGAAGAAAACCCTGACGCACAAGTAAGCCAGGATGATATAGACGCGCTGTTTGGCTAACAAGGCCCTGCGTTCACCATTCGCAGTCGAACCTTCATGCATGCTTGCGACAATCTAATAAAACCAGAATGAGAATTGCGCCAACTATAATGGTGCCGGAGCCGGGTTTTGTTCGCAGTTTGGGGGGCTTTGTTTAAAATACATCCCCCATCGCAGGCAGCTTGTCACGGGCCTGTTATAGCTATTTAAATTAATTATGATACTATGGTTTTATGAAGTATCCATTGGAATTCCGCACCCATGTCCTTTCGCTTCGAAAGAAGGAGGGACTGACCTATGAAGAAACGGCGATACGCTTTGGT